>ERZ1034913.125-NODE-125-length-75585-cov-6.930875_pt1 | contig 75585 bp, 74 predicted proteins | sample MGYA00520697_ERZ1034913 | MGnify/ENA primary metagenome ERZ1034913 (study PRJEB33766, sample SAMN09781786) | gut metagenome | biome: gut microbiome | host: Homo sapiens | place: Madagascar | study: EMG produced TPA metagenomics assembly of the PRJNA485056 data set...
TAATAGAGACGAATGGCTTTTGTAATGTAGTTATAAAAATAACTCTGGCACATTGCTTTTTCCAATTATCTACAACCAATTTCAAAACTGAATGAACGATTTTTATAAAAACAAAAATTCCCGCAAATACTAATAAAATGTTTATTATTGATTTTGTACTACTATTTTTAATTACTTCACTGCTTACTACTACAGAGCCAACAAGAGTTAAAAGTTCTTCAAGGAATAGATATATATAATCGAGCGCTTTTGAAAAGAAAGCATCAATTTTATTTGCACCAAACGGCTTTGACGGCGTATCCAATTTTAATAGTTCGTATTCTCTAAACAAAAAATTATTGTCACCCTTTAAGGAAAAGAGTATAGAAACACATTCATTGACAGCAATAATAAAATTATATCCATCCAATTTATCAGCCTTGTGGTGCTTCCCGTCTTTATCGATATGTGTTCTTGCTACTTCATATCTGAACTTATTATATAATTCTGATTCCAGTAGTTGCATTTACATCACCCAAAACAATAATCGAAGAATAATTATAAGTTCCATTTTGTCTTTAAGCCAAATTACTTATCTGACTTCGCCGCATTGCACTTCTTACACAGCATCTGCAGGTTATCATCCGTGGTATGCCCGCCCTTACTCCAAGGAATAATGTGGTCACCTTCCATATCCTCGTAGGCATACTCGGTATTGATACCATTTGCAATGCACAAGGGGCACTTATGCCCTTGCCGCTCATAGGCGCGGAGTTTCTGCGATTCAGTAAACGCACGAAGGGACAGGTGCTTTTCATCACGCCATGTGCGGTCAGAGAGGATGAACGGGATGATTCCTGCCTTCTTGGTCACATCATCATCCAGCACGAGCTTCTTGATATCTGCGTCCAGAGCGTTGCTGTTGTACTGTTTTGCATGGTACTTGTTGTAGAGCAGTCCCCATGCCTGCGCATCCGTAATTCCCTTCCGCTTAGACGGGAACAGCATCTTAGCCCAGTTGATAACCGACTGGAAGTAGAGCCAGAGGTCATTGGCATCCTCATCATGCTGGTGAACCGCCATGTACATCTGCCCGGATTCCAGACCATCACGGTCAGCAATCCACGCCAGTGCCTTTTCCAGCAATTCCTGCCGAATCGGGTTACCCTTCAAGTAGCCGTCTGCCATCTTCGCAGCAACACAGTTGCGCTTCGAGAAATAGTTCTTTGCATCGGCCAGCCACGGTCCCGTGTATGTAGCGTTCAACAGTTCCTGCGGAGTCAGAACCTCACCAGCGATGTTAATGCGCTTGAACCATTCCAACTTCTCTGCCTCAGTACCTTCACAGATATAGACCGTAAGCTCGTAGTCCAGAATTGCCTGCTTTTCTTCATTGGTCAGGTTCTGAAAGAACTTGTCGTTGCCGTTGATTTTGATAGGAAAATCTTTGTTGATGTACTGAGCAATAGAGACAGTACGCTGCTGCCCATCTAAAATCTCATAGGTATCTGCTCCGGTTTTAGACCAGTACATAAGGTTCAATGGAAACCCGTTCATCACTGAATCAATGACGGCTGCACGCTGTTTATCGGAGAAACAGAAATTTCTTTGGTAGCTCGGCCTAATCGTGAGTCGATTGTTGTAACCGTACACGCCGCCGTCTCCGTCATCCGAATAGTTCGCCACAAGGTCGGATACCTTGATTTTCGTTTCTGTGATTTTCATTTTTATTTAATTCCTTTCTATTGTACTTGCATCTTCATAAGCAAATTCAGCCTCTATCATAGTTGTCATTGCTTTGATGAATTTTTTGATGTCCTGTATATTTCTGTCCGGATGTTTGTTTATAATATGTGTGGCATCATTTCCCAACCATGCTGATTTTTGTGCTAATGTTTTTATCTTCTCATCATCGATATAATTTCTAATTTTTGCCCCAAGTTCGAGGTTTGCATTTATAGTCTCTGATGGTCTCTTTCTCCGAATATAGGCATCCACTAAAAACTCTAATGCTTTCCTATATCCCATACCACAAATTTTATCTAACCCTTGTGCTTCCGCGACTTCAGCTTGATTAAATGTAGATACAAATTCCGTAGATAAACCGGTAATGTCTTGAGTAAATACTGTAACTTTTTTAAGAGGAAACGTGGCAAGTATTTTGCATGTATATGATAAATCTTCCAGCGCTGTTTCGTCTTGCTCGATTGCTTTATGTTCACTCCAAATTGCAAATAGTGAGTTACAAGATGTGCATCTAAAAACTGATACAACTTTGCACTCTTCGTATTTTTCTTCTCCGATGTTGATGCTGTTAATTGCCATTACTGGGCTCAAATCATTCGACATGACTTTATTACAGCATGGACAAGTATCGGGATGAGGCACTTTAATAAGTGTACTTGGATAGTTTCTCCACGGCGCTGTAACACACTCAAAAGGAGAGTATGAATAATTTGATGTAATGCGTGAATACGCATCCGCATTCATTGTCGGAAACTCAATCTGCTTCATTGCTTAGTCTCCTTTTTGCGCTTTTGTAATAAAAATTCTTGAATATTTTGATTTTCCTTTGGGCATCGACCAGTAATTAGCAGATTTTCCCGACATGGTTGACATTGTAATTATCTTGAATTGCTCCGGATTGTACTTGTCCAAGAACGTAATCGGCACACCCATATCGCCCTTGTAGTCCATCGGAATATCCGCAACCCTGTCCACATTGATGGCATCGTAGTTATCGTAGTGGGGGTAGCGTTCCTTCGCATCCGGCAGAGGATTCCCGTCATCATCATAGTATCTCTGCCAAAGAATCAGCTTTTCGTGGCGCTTCTGGATGTCGAGGTTTGTATACCACAATTTATTTCCGAACTTTTTGATTGTCCTATCGGGTTGGGTGAATTCTTTTACAGAAGAATATCCCAACCAAATTTTGTTATCTTTCAGCATCGGGAAGATTTCTTTGTATGTAATCCAGTTGAGGTCTCCGATGATAACAAATTGTTTGTTGTGCTCACGCAGATACTGGACATAGGTTCTTGCAAGGGAAAATGGAGGATTTGTGACTACGATGTCGCACGCATCCAGTAAGTCGAGGCATTTCTTGTTACGGAAATCACCATTGCCTTCCAGCGGGGTTTTGACTCCGACTTCCACATTGTTGTCATCTCCGCCCTCGTACTCCATCTTGTAGGTAGGTTCGGTACGGTCGTAGTGCGTGGTAATCAGCTTCTTTAAGCCAAGTTCTGCAAAATTCAGGTGGAAATACCGCCAGAAAGCAGACCATGTCGGGTCATCGCAGTTGCAGAATACCACTTTTCCTTCAAAATGCTTCTTGTAGTGTCGCAGTTCCTCCGCAACATCCTCGATTCTGGTATAAAACTCGTCGTTCTTCGCGTCCTTTGCCTTATGCAGGTTATCGTTCTTTGCCATGCCTATATCTCCCAATAAAAAATCCGATGCTGTATTTGCATCGGAGTCAAAAATTCTGCTTTTCTTTGTGCCAATGGTAGCCGCCACAGTAACCCTGCTTTTTCCCAAAGCATTTTCGTAGCGATGTATAGCTTACGTTGTACGCTTTTGCCGCTTCTATCATTGTAAGAAACGTTTCGCCCGTTTCGTCACAGACTATAATTGGAAGCGTTTTTTCTAAATCAAAGCCGTTTTGTTTGAGCTTTGTTCTTAGGTGAGCATCTGATATGCCCATCAAATCAGCTATCGCTTGTATCTTGTAACCTTCTCTTAAAAAATCAACAGCCATTTCAAAATTGAAGTTTCCGTTTTGGCTTCGTTTTTTGTTTCGCTTCTTTCTTTTATCTGCTGCTTCTTCATCTGCAATCAATGATATAGAATATCCAGACTTTCGAAGAAGCCTCTCTATTGTGTAATACGGCAATCCCATAGCATCGCCTATCTCGCTGGCAGAATATCCGTCTTTACACATTGCAATAGCTTTATCTTTGTCGAAAAGAGCAGATGCCGTTCCGTAATTTGGCTGAGCAATTGCTCTGGCGCTCAACCCATTTTCTTTTAACCGGCGATAAAAAGCGGATGAGTTCATACCATAGTGCTCTGCTATTTCTTTTGATGACATGCCATTTTGATACATTTTCAGTACGTCAGCTATATTGATTTCTTTTCCGAGAGTGCTTTTGCGGCGCAGATATTTATGTTCGGCTGCCGAACAGCGGATTTCCGACAAATTTGTGTCTCGCCTTTTCAATTCTCTCCTTGCAGAAGCAATAGAGGTATTTATAGCGTCACACGCAGTCTTTAATGTCATTCCCTGCTGAAGCATTTCTACAAGCATAGAGTAGTTTTCATCTGAAAAACTCTTTTGGCCGCCCTTAAACGTATTGAAACCTTTTTGTTCATTGCAAGAATCGGATTTTTCTATCCAATATCGTTCTCTGCTATCAGCGTCATCAGCAGCACACAACTCTAAAATCTCATATTGGAATGCGTCCGCACCTTTTTCTTGAATAGCTCTATCAATTGCGCTATGTTGGTTGCACTTGCAGGTTCTATGCGAACGCATACGAGCGTGGAAATTACTGGTTTGTCCTATATACATTTTTCCTGTTTCTATTTCAGTAATAACGTATATATATTTTTCTCCTGTCGGAGCTTTCCCGGGTTCGTTGTTATATTGCTTATACAAGTATTCCATAATTAAAAAAATCCCCACGCAGACATCTCAATCCGCATGGGAACCACAAAAGAAAGGAGCCGCAGAAACTCAATCTCTACGGCTCACACTTATTTATCTTATATTTCTTATCATATTTAATTCGCACGGATGCACAAGGCAAAATTATGGCAAAACACTACCCCACACAAATAACGAGCGATAAATGCGTGAAAATACACAAAAAACGCACGCACACATTTTTAGAACGCACGCGTGCATTTATCACGACTTTTAGGGGCCACATAAGAAAGAGCCGCAGAATTCCTAATCTCTGCAGCTCACACTGATTCATCCTATATTTACAATAATATTCAATTTGCACGGATGCACAAGGCAAAACTGTGGCAAAATCATGGCAAAACATTGGCATAGACAAGGTGCATGAGGCTTGTTCCGCTGCTGAACAGGAAATGCCAAAAATCAACTGCTTTGCTCAAATATGTCATCTTGTGTATTTTCTTGTCATTTATTGTAAGTTCATGCTTGCTTTTTGGTGCGGGATGTGCTATTATAATTACAGAAGATGACAGCATTGTACAGCTAATGACATATTCGAAAGGAGTACACCATGATTTCTGTTAACCTCGCCACACCCGTGATTTTCTATAAGCAGCTGCCCGGCATCGCTAAGAAGTTGAATGTGGATGCTGATTTTTTGAAAGGCTTTCTCACCAACGCCAGGTGTTATGTCGAGGATGCCGGAAAAGGTGAAATGCTTGAGCTGGACAACTCGGCCGACACGATAACGAAAGTTGTCGCAGTCCATGAGAAGCGTTTTTATGGCGCGGAAGCCATTGTGGAATTCGCCAAGAGCAAAGGCGTAGATATTCCTGCACTGAACCATTTTGAACTTGGTGCAGATATCTCTGCCCATGCAACGAAGGGCCAACTTGATGACATCACTGCATTGGCCGCACGAGTCGAGCGCCTCAATAGTCGGTACAAGAGTCTTGCCCGGCTTGAAGCCCCGGACGTCATCCTGATGAACGAAGCAAGGATGGTGCGTGAGGCAGTAGAGCAGCTGGAAGATAACAGCGGTACATTCTCCCCGGCTTTTGACCAGAACAGGGTTGCCTATCAATCCTTGAAGGATATTGGGTATTCTCTTGTCACCGGTTGGGACAAGTCGGTGCTTGAAAAGAACAGCAATAAGGATACGGAGGCCACATTTCCCAAAGAGCCCGACTTTCAAAGGCTGGCATCACTGGTCAAAAAAGCCATCGGAACCCGCACACAGGGTAAGTTTGCGTTTCAGGCAGGACTGACTCGTGGGTATATCAGCAGCCTCGTGAATGGCAACGCAAAAGCTCAGCCGACCGAAAACACCCTCAAGAAAATCGCAAGCGCAACGGATGCTGTCACGGAGAATGAACTTCGCATTGCCTGCGGGTATAAGCCCTTGCCTGACGACGGGAAAGACAAGCTCTCTATGCAGCGTGCAGGCATGTCTGATGACGCATGGCAGAAAGACAACGTGGATGCATTCCTCTCTTTTCTGAATGAAACGATTCCAATGTCCACTCCTCTTTCGTCCACTGAAATTCTTCAAGCTCTTTTCAAGGAAAAATACGGTGACAAGAACGACCAGATTCTGCTGGAAAAGGTCTCTGCACCCAGCAACTATCACGCGGAAGGTTCGGCCGCAAACGTCATTCTTCCTATTCGACTTTGCTGGTTCAGCTTCAAGCGGATGCTGATGCAGACCCTCTATGTGGGACTTATCGGGCATTACAGCAAAAACGATGAGCTGTACATTACCGGATACATTTCTTCTGTGAAAGAGCTGCATGACGCGGTTCCGGCGCTGCGAGGCGGCATTGATGCGGCCTATGATGCGAGTCTACCGGAGGGAATCGACATCATGAAGTTCCCGGTATTTTACACGGCTTCCAATGTTCAGGAAGCATACAAGCGGGTCCAGCAGAAAATCGTCTCCAAAATTGACGATTACTTTGCCAGCGAAGTGAAGGTTCGCGTTTCCGGCATCGGCTTTTATACCGATACCCTCTCGGATGAAAAGTTTGTGGAATTCATGCGCCTTCATAAAGCAGCGCTGACCGCTCCTTCTGCTCCTATCGAGCTCCGGGATATCTATGAGAATACCGTTGAACGTCATGGCTACCCTGAGGACTTTTTGGTGGAAGACAGCGACTTTGACTGCAAGGCTTCTGTCATTGCCTATGTGATGAACAATGAGACGATTCTCTGTGCAGGACAGGACATCTTTGACGGGATGCTGGGCAGCAAAGAAACCGATGCAGAAAATTGCTCTTGCGTCTCTGTCTCTGACAAAGAATTTGCTCGTCTGCATTCCAAGTATAATCTCAAGAAAGAGGACGTTCTGGACGCTATCAAGGCATACGCGCAGGAACTTGGTCTGGAGTATGGCCCCGTCAACTACTTCATGATGTGTGACCCGAAATATGCAAACGACCTTGGCGAAGTTGTTCAGTGAGTCGTTCTGAATGCGGCAAGATGATTTGCTGCCCTATCGGTTGATACAAACAAAAAAAATAAGGCTGCTACCCATTACTGGGCGGCAGCCTTTTGCGTTTGAACAAAAGAAAACGAGAACGCCGTCAGCAACGGAGTCTTCGCAAAAGATAATTCTTTTTGATGTCATCTCTAATTATATGGAACTCGCAAGGCATCGCAAGTTTTATTTGCCAGCTTGCTTTTTCAGTTTATCCCTCGTTTCCATCAGAATGATACCAAGCCGGTTTTGACCCGGGACGTTCCGGCATTTCTGGCAGTGGCAGTTACCCCAGTAATTATCATGCCAGCTGGTGGTATCTTCCTCGATGGGCTGCGTACCCGTTTCGAGGAGACGCTGCTTGAGGTCTTCATTCTGTTCGAATTTAGCCATCACCACGCGGCGCATTACATCGTCCCGAGTTTTGTCCCAGTTGGCGGGAAGGGCTGTATGGCGGCCGAAATGCTTCGCGGAAGCCGGTGGCATATCTGAAAACTGCTTGCGCTCTTCCAGTGGGGCCTTGTGACTCTGAAACGCTGCTTCAGCGTTCTTGTAGCGAATCCCATTCATCACAAATTCGCAAGGATAATAGTTGCTCATGAACCAACTACGGTGGTTCTCTTTCTTAACTCGAATCATGCAAATTCTCCAATCTTTCAAATCAGGCAGCGCTTTTATTGCTGTCGTTCTTTTTCTCTGCCGCTGCATCCAAAAGGCTACTAAACAGCTCAACAGCCGTAGACACAAACATCTGGCTCTGAATCGAGATTTTTCCCTGCTCCGGAGTCTGTTCTTTCATGTATGCAGCGGCACTATAAATTGCTGCCAAAACCTTGTGCTTCATCAAAGCAGATTCTTTGATATCCTCATTATCAGCAGTAAGGTAGTTGACAAGGTTGTAGGCCCGCCCAAGCGTCGGCTCATCATACAGCGGGGCATTGTGCTGGACCATGGTGGTATAGACGGCAGGCTGTTCTCCGAAAGTGCTGAATCGGATGCCTCGGAATCCAGAATTCAGCTCATACAAAAGCGCGAGGCGTTCGGTCAGAAATACTGCCGTTTCGGAGAGTTTTTTCGCCATTTCGTCAGGCAATGGAGCGGTAATGTCTTGCCGTACCGCGTGCAGAATCTTCTTGACTAAAAGCCGTTTCGCATATTCCTGTACATCGTGGTCAAGTTCGTAATAAATATGGCTTGCAGTTTTATTTGTACGCACGTGATTACCTCCTGGTTCTTGCTGCCTTTTGCCGTTCGACCCACGCTTCTGCTTCCTCTACCGTGGCATACACCGCCGTCTCACCGCGCCGGGCAATCTGCTTTCGGGCATTCTGAGCTGCCTGCTCACTCTTATAAATCTCATAGCCAATATAAGACCCATCCCATCGGGCAAGGCAGCAATAATATTCGTGGCTCTTGGCGGGAGCTGTCGGGACAAAGGGAGGAGGTACTGCGGGTGTTGCCTGAGTCGGCTGTGCGGAAGGAATCGGTGTTCCGGTCTTTCTGGCAATCAGATTCTGCTTTTCTGCCATCCAGGCATCAGCCTCTTTCGTGAAATAGAAGCACTTTGCTTCGCAATTGTTGAACAGCGAATAATACAGATTCAGCATTTCTTTTTCACTGTTGCAGACCTTCTTGCGAGCCAAATTGTAGCTTGCATCGTAGTAGCAGCAGATGAAAGCATCCCCACGCGGTGCTTTTTTCGTCTCATCCTCCTTGTAGTCTGGATACAGCTTGGCGAGGTCTTCTGCCGTATTCTTTTCCGGGTCCAGCGTGGATGCGTCAAACCCATTCGGAAGTTTCCAGTTGTGGGAGCTGATGACGTTCAGGAAACTGCTTGCATACTGCAAAGTCCAGCGTCCGACATGGACGAACCCAAAACTCTCAAGGCACCGAATCTGTTTCGGGGTAGCCATTCCGCTGGCTCTGCGAGCAATGAGTCGTTTGAGAATTGCAGCGGCAAGGCCCTGAAATTTGATGGCATCCCCTTTTACGCCGTAGCACGAAATACTATCGATGATGTCATCGGAAGGCTCCTGCCTCTCACTCTCAAACATCGGCTGATAGTCGTTGAGTTCCGGCGCTTCGATGCTGAAGATATACTGCAGAGGGTCAACGAGCCCTCTCGGCTTTTGACGCTGTGCCTGGAGCTTGCGCTGAATCGTATCCTGCTTTTCGAGTTCACACAGTGCTTTCCGCTTTTCCTCGTCCAGCTCCGTCTGTGCTTCCTCGATTGCCTCAATCAGCCCCAATTCAGGACTCCCGAAATTCTCCTGGCTATTCGAACTGGTGAGTGCCGCATCCGCCAGCATATCGGTGGTCTTTTGTGCCACTTCCTGGTCTTCACAGAAAATATCAGCAGGATGGCAAAGACTATGTTTCTTTGTCAGCCACAGGAAATCCAGCACGAGAAGATTCTTTTTCCCTTCACACACAGACGTGTTCCGCGTCCCACAATCTGCGCATACAGGCTACGACTCTTGGTAGGACGCAAGCAGATGATACAGTCAACGGTCGGGCAATCCCAGCCTTCCGTCAGAAGCATCGCGTTCGTGAGCGCCTTGTACTCGCCGTTGTCGAATCCTTTCAGAACGTCCTCGCGGTCCGCAGACGCGCCATTGACTTCTGCAGTCTTGAAGTTCCGCTTATTGAGGATATTGCACAGTCTTTTGCTGATTCGTACCAGAGGCGTAAAGATAACGGTCTTTCGGTTCTGGCATTCTCGTACAATGGCATCCGCAATCGTGTCCAGATACAGGTCAAGAACATTGCCGAGGTCCTGAGCACTGAAATCACCGGCGTTGATATGGACTTTGCTGATATCCACCTTGACAGGAATCGTCTTCGTGTTGATTTTGCAGAGATAACCTTCCCGAATTGCATCCGGGAGTTTATACTCAAACGCCAGGCTGTCAAAGATGTCGGATAGCGATTTCATATCGCTGCGGTCTGGTGTTGCGGTCACGCCCAACACTTTGGCATCGATGAAATGCTCGAGAATTCCCTTGTAAGTTTTGGCTGCCGTGTGATGCGCTTCATCAATGATGATAGTCCCGAAATAATCACGCGGATACTTCATTAACCGATTCTGCTTAGAGAGAGTCTGTACACTGGCAACCACGACCATCTTATCGGAATCGAGCGCCGAGCTTTGCGCTTTCTCTAACGCGGTCTCTAGCCCCGTCACCATCTTGAGCTTGTCGCTTGCCTGCTGTAAAAGCTCTTCCCGGTGCGCAAGAATCAAAACGTGTTCGCCCTTTGCCACCTGGTCGTTCACGATGCTTGCAAACACAATAGTCTTGCCGGTTCCGGTCGGCATCACAACCAGCGTTTTCTTATTCCCGGCATCCCACTCTCTGTAAATCGCCACAGCAGCTTCCTGCTGATATGGCCGTGGGTCAATCTTCTTTGTTGTAATCATATTTCACCCAAAAAACAAGCAGGCCCGAAATGAGCCTGCCTTACATTTTCCCAATTTAGTTCATTGCCCGCTGCATCACAAATATGATGCCGGTTGCCAAAACCATAGCGCCAATGTCTCTGACAACGGTTCCGACCCGTTTATCATTGGTAATGTCCTGATTCCATTCAAATCCCCAACCAATCATAGCGACACCAACAATAATCAAAATAGCACCAACAATCGTTAAGCTTTCTTCTGACAAACCGTACATAATGCATTTCCTTTCCGCAAATAAAAAAGTCCCGCACAAACAACTCATGCGGGACAACGATAAGATATATTTTTGGTTTATATTTTTCATTGTACGCAATTCGCACAGATTGACAATAGAAAATTACAAAAAAATTCCCGCGTGAGCGTCGCTGCTCACACGGGAAAAAATTTCTTAATATTCAGTGCAGAGAACCGTCAAAAGGCTGGAGAAGTAGTACATTGCGATGGTCGTGATTTTCACAGCATCGCTTCCCTGCCCGTTTGCAAGGCGTGTAAAGGTTCCGCCGTTCTTGAGTCGGGTCATGGTCAGGTACATGAGCATATAGGTGTTTACATAGACGTCTGTATATCGCTGACCGTCGTCCTCGTAGCGCTGCGGGATACATTCCTGACTCAACATTTCAATGAGCTGATACCAGGATTTCAGATACAGAGGGCTCTTGGGTTCATTCAGAGCATTCTGAGCCTGCTTCTGGTATTCCTTCAGAGTTTCATCAGTCAGGGGCATGAACTCGACGTTCGCAAACTTGTCGCGGTTGTAGTAGAGCCACAGCGTGGCATTGGACAGGTCCATGCAGATACCGGCGAGCTTCTCTGCTTTTTCGTCCTCCAGTTGAGTCACCGGAACGCTCGGGTCATCGATTTCGGCATCTTCGGAAGTCATGTCCACAATCCGGTAGCTGTTCTCCTCTGCCCGAATTTCAGAACTGACGAAACGCTTGAAATCGTCAACGAGAGTCCGATAAGCTTCGAGCTGAGCATTGGTATTCTGTTCACTCATGGTATGTATCTCCTATTCATTCGTTATTTCATTTGTGCTTATTGTACGGGTATCGTACGTTTTTGCAAGAGCTTTTGACCCAAGCACCTTTTTGGCCGTTTGTCAATACCCGCAGAATATCAAAGTGCTGGTAAAATTCAGGTGGAAAGACGTTCTGCAACTGACAGCCACGGAGTCTTGCCTCTTGCCTTTGGCCGCTACCCTTTTAGCCTGCACTCTGGTTGTTCTTCTTGACCTCAGCCGCGACCTTCAGTCGCCGGATGTACTCTTCCAGTTCCTCCAGTGTATAGGTCTCTTCCGTCTCAACCGGATTTTTGGCATCTTTGGGAAGATAACTTTTCGTGCAGACGAATTCAGGAGTTGTCACGGGACAATCCAGAACCGTTTCATCGTACAGTTCCTTCTCAATGTTGTGGTAGAGAAAGAACGGGATATGCCGTCCGCAATCGTCATCCGATTCCGTCCAATCCGGGAGTTCCTGGATTTCGCGGCCGTATGTTTCATACAATACCGTGTTTGCCCGAGCATTGCCAAGCAGGGTATTGTACAGCTTGAAGTTTTCCCTCACTTCACGGCGAAAGAACTTCGGGAGCGAGAACTCCTCGTATTCCAGCTTCGTATCAGAACGTAGATAGTAGCGGTATTGCGCCTCGACCGGCATGAATTCAGTCGTGTTGTTCAGTTCTTTCAAAGCATTGAGTCGTTCACTCGTTTTTTTGACATTATGTCTTGCAAAGCCCAGATACGCTGAAACCAGAATCATTAGAATAAGAGCGGCAAAGATAATGACGATGAACCATTCCTCGCCTTCGATACGCGGCAGGTGTTTCAGAATACTATCCTGGATAGCATAAGGAAGGTCATCGAACCATTCATAGAACCCAATCGGGTCCTGATAAGTATGGGAAGCCATAGTTTTACCTCAAGCTATCAATAAATGAATTTGCATTCCCGACGTTCTCGGCCATTGCCGCACCAGTAATGCCGCCAGCGGGGAGTTTTGCCTTCCCCATTCTTTTTGTATTCTTTGGCCGCATTCTCACCAACGGTATATGTCTTGACGTTGATTCGCTGTGCCTTTCCCTGAAACACGAAAACCGGGCGGTCGCGCTTCTTGGAAGTTTCCAAGCGGACATCAGGGTTCTTACTGGCAAGATAGTAGGCACACAGGATTGCCAGACGAACATAAGGTGTGCCGCCGTCAAAGACCGAAGGAACTGCTTCCATCACAGCCGGAACGCTGATACCATTTACCTGCCGCTGCCCGGCTGCCTTTTCCAGGTATTCTTTCGTGCTCCGAGTTGCTTCCGTCAAACTCTGGTTTTCTTTGGCCCAGGCAGGCAGAGTCAGGAACGTGAAATCATCATGGCTGCCTTTGGCCGGGCCGACAAGAACGATGCCGAAAGCAGTGGTCTTCTCTTTCTCTTCGAATTCCACATGCACGAACATACCGTTGTAGTCGTAGCTGTCATACACCGGGATAAAGAAATCACGAATCGGAAGCCGCTGCAGGATATCCTGATGAATCGCCATGTCATCCGTATCCATAAGAATTTTCTGGAATTCGTAGTCAAAATCATAGACCGTCTTCGTCTGGTTCCAGCAGCCGATGGTGAAGCAGGGGAAAATCTGTGCAGCAAGGACACGCTCGAAACCCGGCGTGTTCATTTTCTGCGCTGCCGTCACACAGCAAAGCGTTGAAGATTTGTTGTACTCTTCCAGAGTCTTCCCACACGGGTCACTGAACCCAAAATGGTTACGGGTCTGTTTGGTAACGGCATTCGCCGTCAATGCGATTCTCAGCTGTTCATTGGTCATTTGCTATCCTCCAAAAGTTTATTTTTTGTCATATGCAAACAGCGCTGGACCATCCCAATGGTGAATTTGCGAGTCGTCAGTACTGTCATGAGCTTGCCTTCATTACCCTTGATAGTTCGTTCCAAAATGTTCCAGGATTCGGTTTCAGGCTTGACATTGGTATATAAGTCCAGCGGAACATACAGCCACGCGATTTCACTGTCCCGCATCACGGCATAGGATTGCAGGATTTTATCAATTGCCTCTACGCCGACCTTCCAGCTGGTGATTATGGTCCGGCTGATATCGTATACAATCAGGTGCGGTGCTTCATTTGCTTCCGTATCAACTTCAATGACATGAGCAATATACGGTTTCCCGTCCACCAGCTTATACCGATAAATGATGGACGGGATTTTCTCTCGAATCAATCTGTCATGTTCAAGCGCCAAGTCCGCGTACTCGCCCGTTGCATCAATGATGATGACTCGTCCCTGACAGGTCCTCAGTGTCGCTCTAATTTGCTTGCGGCACCAGGCAGAGCAGCTCTCTTTATATTCCGTTGAAACAAGAAAAAAATTCCTGCCCGGTGTGATAATAGGTTCATAGCTCATTGTGTATCCTCAGCTTTTGTAATTTATCTACTTTTAATTGTCTGCAATTCGCACAGTTCCGCAATATGATATTGTCTGTGAATGCCAGGCGTTGAAATTACAGTCCCTTGATGAAGTTCGGGTCGTAGTGGGACAGGACTTCCTCGTTCAAGCTGTATTCGCAGTTGATAGTCATTGCGTCATCCACATACATGCCTCGGTTTGCGTAGTATATTCCATCAATATAAATGGCGAACATGACGGACGGCATCAGTGCCTTTTCATTCACTGCGTAAATCAGGTATTCATCCAGATTATCCTTGACCACCGCGCTCTTATTGATTTGGGCGATTTGCTGTCCGCCAAGAAATACAGGGCAGCATATGCCTTCTCTTCCAAAGCCGATTTTGTAGCTCTGGTACTCCTTGCCATACAGCTGCATCGCAATAGAGTTGTATCCTTGGAGAAATCCGGTCTTTGTGTGTACAACGGAAATTTCGCCCACGATACGATTATTTTCATGGATGGCAAAAGGGTGTCTTAGAATCTTTTCCGTGTTGATTCCGTGCATGTATGCCCTTGCGTCAGCAGCTGGCATATATTGCAGCAGGAACTTGGAATCATTCAGCCGGATGCCATAACCCTGTCGTAGCACTTTCGGGATATAGTGTGCCTGCCCGATAACGGCCTTGCCTTTCACGATATCGAAGGTGAACTCATATCCTTTCGATTTGGTTTGCTTCACAATCCATTTCATCAAATTATGTGCGCAGGGTACACCGTCTATAGTCGCTTGCGACTTAGGCGGTGAGGAATGCGCTAATCAAGAGTTGATTTGAGGTAAACTTAGTTAACGCAAATACCCTGCTACTCCTTTCTTTAAATGATTAAGATATTTTTTCCCATGCAGAATGCATGGAATCTGCTGCTTTTACAATTTCAAGTTTTTTAAGGCTTGCAGATTTTTGACCGCTTTTCCCGGGTGTTTTGAATTCTACATTTACAGCACCCTTTTTATTGGTATGAGTGCCATGCACAACGAGAACTTCTCCGTTGAGAGAGACTAAATCACCCGGATTAAGGTTTACCTTTTTGCGTAACAGAGCGCGATGCCCTGCGTATGTCCTCTTGCCACGGTATCTGTGCAAATTTTCCGAATCCTTTTTGTGGTTACGGTTAATTCTACCGTTGAAGAGTTCTTTTCCAGTAGCTATTTCTCCTGTACGAATGTCAATGTAGCGAGAATCATAAAACTTTTCAAGGATGCGATTATTACGCCTTACCTTTTCATAATGTTCAAACGTACAGCGGCAGTTTGGATGAAACTCGCCCATTGCATACGCGTCGTTATTATGGCTTTTTTCAAGTCGAAGTGCGATACGCTTTTCTTTTGTCATTGCGCCATAAGTGACGGTGACAAAATCTTTTCCAAAAGCAGCATAGAGTTCATTGACAATTTGCCACCTAACGGTGTTCATAAAAGCCGCACCGGAAAGGTCGGCAAACTTTACATTTTCTCCGAAGCCATAAAGCTTACCGCTTTTTTGGTGATTGGCAGGCGTATGGCACTTTTCGCATACCGTTAGAAGTTCGTTCAGGCTGTCGCCGTGACGACCTTTCCAGTAGAACATGTGGTGCATATGTAAAATGGCACCATCCGCGACTTTGCGTCCACAAACTTGGCAGGTGTAATTATCACGGTAGAACACTGCCTCACGCAAAGTTGCCAAGTTGTAGCGGGGACCTTTCTGGTAGTCTGCTCCCTCAGGAATAGCTTTTCCCTCCTGAATTGCTTTTACAAGCATCGTATCAAAAGAACCAACCTCAACCGTTGCATGAGTAATGGGCATTACTGCACAATACATCTTGACAACGTTGACATTGAGTTCTTTCTTATGCTTCAAAGAAGGAGCAAGCCAACCTTCGCCGCGCTTGCGGTTATCGAAGCGCGGTTTACGGTAGCGCAGTCTATTTCTGCGGGTTCGGCGCAACTTACGACAACTGTCGTGGCAGGCTTTCTCATCCTGTAATGTATCATACTGGGCAGACACATATTCGTGGGATTCGCTTTTCACGCTGATGCCGATGTAGTTGTAGCCCACGTCTTCGCAGATTTCGATGGGCTGCGTGTTTGTTTTACTGTCATACAGTAACTGGATAGTAAATGGATGGTGCTTAACGATTTTTGCTTTTCCGTCTTTCAAGAGTCGGCGTACCTTGCCAAGACGGAAGGTAGGCATTAAGCGTTCACCACTGTTGCTGAGAACACAAACGCAAGTGCTCATGCAAGATACTCCTTTCGTTAAATAGTAATGAAACTATAAGTCAGGGCTTACGCCCTGTGGTCCACTTCGCCAATGTTATGCACTGTTTTAGCCTTTCGGCATGGCAGCCGCACATCTCCTACCCTTAGAGATTTTTAACGTAATACATATCAACGGCTTGCGCCATTGATACATACACTGCCCGCAGAGCCCGACACTTGTGGAGCATATCGGGGTGCCTATATTATGAAGATGATTGCTCATCAAATGCATAACGGAGTTCGCGGCAACCGAAGTTGCCGTTCACCGAGGCTAATCAACCGGGCTTACGGGTTGCCCCGCAAGCCCCGTCTATAACCGGCGAACCGGTTTAGGCGGGGTTGTTGACTGCTTTATGCTTTACCCTTTTAGGCTGGATGCTCATTGTGCGCTACACCCGTAGCGGATGGTGGGGAACCGCATAACTCGCTGCCTTGTATGCGGCATGGTGATAAGCCTTGCCACCGCCACCCGGGAATCCCACGATTGAAATCGTGGGAGGTGTCAATTCTGATTGTCTGCAATTCGCACAAATGGGCAACTATTTTTGCGAAATAAGAAGGCAGGCTCCGAAAAGAACCTGCCATGCATATTAGAGGTTAAAGATGCCCAGCCAGCGCCGAAACTTGATGCCGAACAATTCCTGTGCCTGCTCGTAGTTCATGATAAGCTGGTTGCCGCCAGAAATCTCTGCTTCGAGGGAGTTCGGCAGCTCATCTGCAATGTATTTCAGTTCATACCAAGGCCCATCCTGCGGATAGGAATAAATGAGCCGGTTCTTCTTTTTGTCCACACGGAACTTGTTCGGGTCTGCCTGCCATGCCAGTTCGATTTTCTCAATCGCAGCACGACCGATACTTTTATCCCCCATATAATCATCATAGCTAAGGATATGCGCATATACCGGCAAATCGATTTTGCAAGCTCTGAAAATATCCGCAATCACGCTGGATGAAGCATAAAAGATATCCGGGAAGTATTCCTTGCCATTCGCATTCTCACGCATTTCAATCGTCATCTCATCGATGCAAACAAGCATTCGTCGGACATACTCCCCGTAGAACGCTGTAGTCAGCTCCGACATACTCTCATTCACCCGTTTCGAATTCTTGGCACCGCGCTCATTGTCGATTTTAGCACCGATTCGACAGATGATAGCGCGTTTCGAGAGGTCTTTCGTCAGAGAAGTGATTTTATTTGATGTGATGGATACGGCCGGATAATTGATAAGCCACTCCGAGACTCCCCAACCATCGTTTTTTATGATACGCTCCGAGTGGCTCTGGAATTGTGTTTTTGCCAAGTCATCGATATTGATAGGCAGTCCCTCACATACTCGTTTCAGACCATCGATTTTCGTAGCTGTGAAATCTTCTGTGGTATTCATCTTTACAGTCTCGTTGCACATGAGTTTTACAAGAAACTTGATAAAGGTTGTTTTGCCTCCGTTAGAATCACCATACATCACACCGAACAATGGGAACAGTTTTGTATCGTAGTTATTCCTTGATGCAAAATATCGCAAATATGCCATGAACGGTGTAGCCAGATACCAAGTCATGTACTTGAAGTAGTCCTTTTTGGCCTGTTCTACATCGCCGTAGAAATAATCCATGCCGGAGAAGAATTTCTGGATGCTCTTGATATTCTTTGTGACATCACTGAGATTCGGATTAAGGTCAATGTTTTCTCCGTTAAAGGCCATAGTCCCGGCATCATAGTCGATATGCAGCTTCGGGAACTCTTTAACGGTTTCGGCTGCCACGCGCCGAGTCTCGGAATATCGTTTTGCGAAGACACGCATTGGTTCAGGTGCTACCACGACGCGGTTTGCCTTAACCGGCATCTTCGGCATGATTGGCTTAACGAGCTCCTGCATTTTCTTCACATCGGCAACAATCTCGTACTCTATCTCGTCCTCAGGCTGTGCCTGTTCAAGGAAAATGTATTTCTGCTTTTCGATTGACTGAAAAACAGGGACTTCCTCGATGTTTTCTTTGAGATAATCCTCTTTGTCCATTGTGTTCACGACTGCCTTATACGAGACATTATCGGAACAGGTTTCTTTGAAAGTGTCGAATAGGATTTTGTAATGTGCAAATGCCGCCTCGTCATCGAAGCAGACAATATTTTCTCGCTGGATGCCATAAAACGCTGATGCTGACATATTTGCGCTGCCGGTAATGACTCTGACATGCTTATGGTCGGCACTCTCTAAAATAAAGATTTTTTCGTGTGATTTTGTATCCCGCGACACATACAGCTGTAAAGACTCATTGTTGAGCCTACTTGCAAGGTTTCCTGCCGACTTGGATTTCGCAAGCCTCTGTACACTGTCAATTTGCACCGACATGATGGCAGCGATGTCGTTGGCAATGATTTTCTCGCAGCCGAACACGACTTCTGCGTACGAGAACTTGTTGATTACCTTATTCACGAACTCAATGCCGGAAGAAAAAGTGATAGCATAGAGTCTGTCAAAGCCATCAAACAAATCCTCCCAATTTGTTTCGACAGTATCTGTATACAACGCCTTTACGACCTTCAAGGTCTGTGTGGAGATACTCGCCCTTGCTTTTGCTGGTTTACTTGTTTTGGGATGAGAAGGCTCACCTGTCTGTTCTGCGTCGTTTTTTGCATTCTCACTGATTTCTTGGTTTTCTTTTGGCTTTTCTTCACTGTACTCAGGACTTTCCGAAACCATCATATCCAAAAGAGATATCTGATTATCTAAGTTGCTTGCGTTTTTTCTTGCCATTGTTTTATTTATCCTTCCCTGTTGTTTTTTTGTGCGGTTTAGTGGCTCTTCCTATAATATCAAAGTGCTGGAACGCATACCACAGAATATCAAAGTGCTGGCAAAATTGAGCTTATATGCCTTAGAACCTTCGTCCACCGTATAGTCCAACGACCGTGCCAAGCGCTTCTTCTTTTGACCGACAATTATAGCTGATGACTCTGCTGCCGCATAGCAGCATTTGTCCGCTGAGGGTATATGTTTTGCCGTCAGACGCAATCAGTATGTTGCTGCAGTTGGTTATCGTCACGCCGGAATTTGTACAAATTACCATTGGCTCACCTTCTTTGCCTGCTTTACTTGCTTTGTACTGTTACCCTTGAGTCCGCCGTACTTTGCCAAGACCAGACACAGAGCATCTCGGATAGTTTCCGCATGCCCGTATACATGTCCATTTCCGCCGATAATTTTAGACCCTTGCAGCCAGTACGAGGTATCATCGGAAGCAAATATTGTACTGCCATTGAGAACCAGCGTTACGCCGGAGGCTGTTTCGATTTTTGTGATGCTCATGTTTTTATGCCTCGCTGTTGATTTTCAAAAACATTATCTTCTTTTCGTTTTTATTGTATCTACATTGCAGCAAATGTCTACAAAAAAACCGGTCTCTATGTAAAAAATATTTCGCAAAGCTGTTGATTTTCTCGATTCGTTTTTATAATTTGCTATGTCGTCCGGCGTATAAGCCATTGCCGTAGGCTTTTTTTGCAGCTTCTTCGAGCTTCTCAGGAAATTCCTGCTTTTCCATCTCGTTTTCTCGGAAGGCTTCCGCAAACGCTTTGTATAGGTCGTAGGTTTCTTTTGCAGGATTGAACGGTGCAGTCCTGTAGTATTCTGTTATAAACCATTTCTTACCGTCGATGCTTGTCAGATAAAATCTGGTGTTTGGAATTGGAATGCTTCCTATCATGTTGCTCACCATCCTCCACGACTAAGGCGAACCCACTCTGTTCTCGTGCTTCTGAAAGATATAGTGTGACTAAGCGCTTCGTGGTATAGTTTGCTCTCCTGCTCTTCCCTTAACGCTTGCTTTTCCTCCAGTTCCCTGACTGTGGCGATGAGCTTGTCTTCTTTGCCTTCCGCTTCGCCTCTGGCAAAAGCTGTTTTTTCAGCTTCGTCAATACGCTGGTATCTGCTCTTCCGTTCCTTTTCAATGTAGAGCAAGCCATTGGCTACTGCGTCAAGAAACTCCTGCATCTCGGATTCCGGGATGGATTCTTGGCTTTCTTTGCTTTTGGATATACAGCAATAACCGTTATCGTCGTAATGGATGAAATAAGGAGAGTTTGGAACCTGTTGCGTTCTCATATGGTAATCCCTTCCTTCTTGTTTATTTCGAAAAACGATTGGACATTGTTTAACCATTTTTGTGCGTTAAAAATGCAAAAAATCGGTATTATTAAAGGCACTTCCGCTTACATCGATTGGATGATAGACATATACATTATGTTCTTTGTCTGTCAAAGATTCGTCGAGCGCAAGCAATTTGTCGGCCGGGGCATGGCAGCCCATCGTGTGCTTGCGTGTCTCCCACCGTGTAGGATATATATATCCATTCTCCCCAATTTCATATGTCTCCACATAAAATCCGAATTCAAACTGGGTTGGCAGTGCGAATTCGTCCGTTGAATCAACATCATCTGGTAATACTGCCGTCTGAAGGAACTTAAAACGAAAAAGAACATATGGTTTCTCTTTTGTGGCGTGAATATCCAACGGGATACAGATATGGCAAGCATCAGGTGCAGTAGTCAAATCTTTTGGAGGAACATCATATCCAACCCAAGCATCGAATGCCAAATATTTCCGGCCATTTAATTCGGACACATCATTGTAAAGAACTGGATATCCTGCTTTGAAGACATTTCTTCCGATTTTCTTAGACACTTGGCAAACTTGTTTGTTATGATATGGGCGGCGAATTATATAATCGTTAATTCGTTCTGTACTAAAAAGGCTGTCTGTAATCCCAATTTCATGGTGGAACAGTCCATCAGTTTCTTCATCGCAATAGATGCTGTTGTTAATGATGAGCATGGCTTCCGGAACTTTACCAAACATCCGCACTATGCTGTTCTTTGTCTCGTTGTTTTCCATGAATTGTGTGTGCAGAGTATACTGCTTATAGCTACTTGTGTTTTAGGCCGCAATTAAATGCCCTGCTACTCCTTTCTTTATAACGCGTTCCTTTTTATGACGATTCGCCGGGACTATTTCCCGTTGCCCGCTGCTCGCCGCGTGGAGGCTGTCTTTTTTTGAGCAGCTGCGCGGATGAAACCGCGCTTTTGAGTTATTACATCTCTGCATTGAACAGGTTGCGGAGCTTATAGGTAATATCCTCGCTGTTTCCAACAATGGATGCGGCTTCGTTGATGGAAGCGAGCTCCGACAGACTATCCGCTGCATAGTTGTAGCTGATGGTATAGATTGGAATGTTCATGCCTGCAATAATGTCCTTTGTCTCAGAGAACTTATAACCGGTATTGCTGTCACCATCCGTCAAGACAAAGATGATGGGCGTGCAATTCCCACCCAGTTCCTGAGATTTCTGGTAGATGCGGTCCATAGCAACGCAAAGACCGTTGTACATTGCGGTGCTGCCGTTCGCATCGAGGGAGTTCACGGCACCCTTATACAGAGTTTTCTGGGTCAGAGAGAACTGGTCAATGGGCAGGTATTCCCTGACATCTGAATCAAAGCCAATGATGCCGATATAGTTGTCGTCATTGATATACTGGATGGTGTTTATCATCGCGGTTTTCAGGGCATTCAGGGGTTCGCCGCGCATCGAGCCGGAAGTATCGACAACGAACTCTGCCACAATAGGAATGCCTGAGTCCTTCTCTTCTTTCCAGACACTCTGAGCCTGTGCGATGGTGTTGCCGTCGTATGCCTTGCCTGTATAAGCATAGTCGTCAAGACCATTGAACGCGTCCTTCGTCGCTTCTGCCTGATTCTGGGCGCAGAGGGAAACGAACGCAGCAATAACTTCCTTCTTTTCGGCCGAGATGCTTCCAATAGAATACAGGGGGTTATCATGCCGCACACCGAACGGGATGAACTCGTAGTTGCGCTGTAAGGTCGGGTCATTCTGATAAGACTGGTACTCCATCACGACACCGTCCACGATACCCTTGTCAGCCGACTGGACCATCTGCTGGGTCGTGAAGGATACGAGAGGGACGTTTGCTTGAAATTTCTGGAAATTCTCAACAGCAGCCGTATCGACAATCGTATCGCTGCCGCTGCTTGCCAATGCAGCAAGCAGGAAGTTAAGACCAGTTGCGCTGGTATATGGGTTGGAATACCCCATCATGAGTTTGCCATCGATGGTTGCGTTCAGAACGGAAGAAACAGACGCTTCACCGTATTCAGAGCGAAGCATATCCCCTGTCTTCTTTGATACGAGAATACCCGCCACATTGCCGACCAGACGGTCAGCCTCAACGGTCAATTCTACGCCCTCGTTCTTCACCAGCTCGCCAAAGAGCGTATTTGAGGGGGTATAGCACTCGGGCTGATACTTTCCCGTCGAGATGTACTCAGCCGCCGTACCGGACGGAACGGAGCGCAGGGAGACACTCATAGTCTTGTCTCCGGAAGTCTTGTTGTGCTGGGCATTGAACTTTTTTGCCATGCTTGTCAGGAAAGAATCGGAGCCGGATTCTGCTGCTTTCTCGCCGGAAGAGAAGATTTCAATGTTGACATCACCGTTCCCCTCCACCACAAACGGGTAGGAGGAGTCGATATTCGGCAACTCATCTTTTGCGTCCAGAAACTCCGATACATCAAGCTGCTGCGGATTGACGGATACTTCCTGCACCCCGATACGTTTCATCTTGCTACTTAAATTGGCATATGCCTGCTCGGAAGTCATCGTGCTGATGCTGACATTCGAGTCGCGCAGCACAGTCGTCGAAAACACGCCGAGAACAACACCCACCACGGCGATGGTTGCAACTACAGGGAAAATATTTTTCTTCGTCACGTTAAGACTCTCCTTTCAAAATATCATATTGCTTCATAGCCTCGCGGCTGATTACTTCATCCTGCTCGATGTCCTGCGTCGTCTTGTTGATGACAGCGTCGAGCTTAGACATTGCGAGGACAACCTCTGTATCCCACGGATTCTGGGCAGAACGTTGGTTCAGAGCGTATGCTAAAGAATCTAATCGGAGGATTAAGCGTTCATTGTCATGAACTACTTTATCCACGGTACTTAAAATACCATTGTAGATGTCCTTCTTTTTCTGAGCTTCCTCTTTGTTTCCAAATGAGATGGAGCCTTGACAGAAAGCTTTGTATTCGGTTTCATCAAACATTGAGGCTGAGCGAATTGCGTCATCCAGCCGGTCATAAAAGATACGTTCTGCGGATTCCAGCAACGTCAAGCACTTGGCTTGTTCCCCGGATGTCTTGCTGTCCTGGGTCATGCTGTACGCAACGGCCATTTTTTGCCCGAAGCGCCGGACCTGATACAGCATTTGGTCAGCCTGCTCTGAGAAGACGCTTTTTGTCTTTACTGCCGTTTGAATTTTGTTGGTATACAGCTCTTCTTTGCTTGTAGGCCGTTCAGATGCAGCAGAAGCCGCAGCTTTCTGCTTTTTGAGGAATTTGCGATATGCAATGTAGGCGCAGAGCAGCAGGAACAGGACTGGCGTGCCATATTTCGCAAGGAGGATAAGGAACAGCGATGTTCCGTGCATGTATTCGATAGTGTAATAGGTGCTGATATAGGTTTCGACCATGTAGACTATAGCCGCTGCTATGATAATCAAACTCACGCCGAGCATTAACTTCACCTCTTCGGTTTCAATCGATTTGATACAAAGCATCTTTTGTTTTTAATTATCTTCAATTCGCACAATTCAGCAACAAAGCCTTAACATGCAAAAAAGACAGTCACCCAAATTGGATGGCTACCATGAACTTTTCGTTTGCGTCACAACAAAAAAAGGATGGCTCTTTCGAGTCACCCTCTTTTCATGTTGTCTTTAATCTTTGGCCTTTTTGTCTTTCATGATAGCCTTCTCTTCTTCGGTCACATCCGGTCGAAAATGAGTGACTTCCTCACCGTTGAGATTCTTCTCATGAATCAGATAGCCGCCTTCTACGCGTTCCATTGCCTTTGCACCTCCTTCCTCTTTGCTATTCTCAAGCTCTTCGCCTTGAGTCATGATGTTGATGTTGCGGTCGGTCTTTGCCTGGATGCTGTTGGCACGGACGATTTCGCCCATATCGATTCCGGTCGCTTCTTTCACCGTCTGCATGGTTTGAGCCATCAGGATAGGAACGTTCCCGGAAACGCCGGATACGCCGGAGGCATCACCGCCAATGATAGAAACCTTATCAATGCTGGACAAAGGCTGAGCCACGCTCTTGGCAATGTCAGGAAGAACCTTGATGAGCATTTCAGCCACAGCCGCATCGTTATACTGCTTATATGCCTCTGCTTTCTGTTTCATGGCTTCCGCTTCAGCCAAGCCTTTCTGACGAATCGCTTCAGCTTCTGCCTTACCGACAAGCTCAATGCCTTCTGCTTCCTGCTGCTTGGAGAACTTCTGTGCCTCAGCTGCACGTTCCGCCTCATATTTCTTGGCTTCTGCCTCTTTCTGGCGGCGGTACAGGTCAGCATCTGCCTGTTTGCGGACTTCCGCATCCAGTTTGCGTTGCTGGACCTCGGCTTCCTGTGCGGCAAGGTCTACCATTTTCTTCTGCTTGGCGATTTCAGCATCCGCTTCCGCTTCTTTGATTTCTTTGGCGCGGAGATTCATCTGAATCTGACCGGCAGCATCTGCGTCAGCCGCAGCTTTATCAGCTTCAGCTTTCAGCTTTGCCTTGGCGAGCTGCAATTCATTGTTGCGTTTTGCAATCGCAGTCTGCGCTTCAACTTCCTTGGCATTTGCAGCCATCTCAGCATCGGCCTTCGCGCAGGCTACATCACGGGCAGCCTGAGCACGGGCAATTTCAGCCTGTTTCTTTACGAGCTCTTCCTGTTCGATGCCGATAGCTTCGATAACGCCGTGATTGTGGCCTTGAACATCCACTGCATCCCTGATGTCCTGGACATAAAAGTCACGACCTCAAGTCCCATCTTAGCAAGGTCGGGGCGAGCATTCTCGATAACGCTCACAGCCATCTGCTTGCGGTTCGTCAGAATTTGGTCAACGGTCATGTCAGAGACAATCTCACGCAAATTGCCCTGCAGAACGTCATTAACTTTCTCATTGATGCCCTGCTCGTTCATGCCCAGAAAGTTCGAGATGGCTGCCTGTTGTCGGGACATGATGTACGCCTTGGCGTCTTTCAGACCGGATGCCTTCACTTCTTCATCCAGAACGGTAGAGTTTTCGCTGTAGACTTGAATCGTGACAACAGAGTCAATCCAGAGACTTACGCCGTTCTTCGTCTTAACACCTGTTTCAGGAGTCTTGACATCGATTTTCAAAAGGCGCATATTCAGTCGGTCAGCCCGCTGAAGAACGGGCAGAACAAATGTACCCTTTCCGCAAACCACTTTAGGCTTAGACAGGCCAAAGCCAGTTACAACGATAGCCTCCGTGGGCGGAGCTTTCTTGTAGCAGAGAAATCCAAAGAGAATAATCAGGGCTGCTACAATTCCAATCACATATACCATAATTTTTGTTTCTCCATTCGTAAAATAGTAATAAAACTATAAGTCAGGACTTGCGTCCTGTGGTCCACTTCGCCAATGTTATGCACTGTTTTAGCCTTTCGACATGACGCTCGCACTTCTCCTCCCCTCGGAGATGTTTAACGAAACGCCTGCAGAGCTCACCACTTGTGGAGCATGGATAAGGTGCCTATATTATTAGTACACAACGTAGTTTTCCCCACTGCCGGAGCAATGGGCTTAGGCTAATCAACTGGGCTTACAGGTTGCCCCGCAAGCCCCGTCTATAACCGGCGAACCGGTTTAGGCGGGGTTGTTGACTCTTTTAGCTGCTAAGATTCTCATTCCTACTGCATCGGTATCGCCCCATCTCACAATCGCTCTGTCTTTAATTGTCCGCAATTCGCACGATTCCGCAATAAACAAAACCCACAGGTGAGAGAATGGCCTGTGGGCTTCGAAAAGAGGTAATTATGCGCAAGCAGACACGGCATCGATTCGTGGCGACCAACTACAATCACTACAAATGTCTCTTGCCGTTTCTCTTGTACAATTCTTATTGTACGAAGTTCGCACAACAGCGCAAGAGCAATTTATTTGAACCTCCCGGATATTTTTGAGTCCAACTTCTGGAGCCAGTTTTCTTTTATTCGCTTCAGAAAACCACCATACAACGTCCCAGACGCAAAATGAGATGCATCTTCAACTACAATATTCCCTGCAAATTGCATTGGAATATAAAAGTAAAGTGTCCGTGAACAATTTTGCAATTAACTCCTGTAAGCCTGTAAAATATGGTATAATACTATCAGAATGAATTTGCAGAAGGGGAAAAGCTATGACAATCGGAGATATCCTGATACAAACAAATCAAGCAAGTCTTGATACGATGCTTCCCCTTACTGCAGTGTAGACGAGCGCGGATATTGAACGGTACTACAAAGAAGGCTACAGTGTCGGCTTAACGGCTAACGAATTTGCTAAGAAGTATCCGAGACTGCCCATCAGCAGGATTTATGCCGCTCGCAATATGTTGGCCCCGCTCTATTACTGCGAACTCGATAATCCGGCCATTCCCATCGTTCTTTCTCTAAACATTTATGGCGACAAGTGTCTGGCTGTGAACGGCGAATCGGACGAGAAATTCCAGCAGAGAGTTCTGGATATGGCTGAGATAATCTCATCGGGGAACGTTTCCTTTATCCGCAGCTATTTCTTTTCCCTGGAAGACTGCCTTCGCGTATCGGTTCTTTCTAAATACATTGAGTTGTCCAATCCTAGTGAGGACTTGTATGTTCTCTTTCTTGACCTGTATCGCACCAGTGATTTTGGTTTTTCTTCCCTCAGTGAGAATGGCCTGCAAAAGGTCTTTGCTGGAAAATCTCAAAAGCAAAAGCAAGATACTGAAAAGAAGCTGTCCAGCCTGCCGGATGTTGTGACCATCTATCGTGGGGAAGGGAGCAAGTCAACTCCATACGAGAAATCTTTCTCCTGGACCACAAGCTACAAGGCAGCCTGTTTTTTTGCCTGCCGCATCCCGAGTCTCGAGAACAGCAGAATCATCACTGCCCATGTCAACAAATGTGACATCATCGAGTATTTTCCGAATGATGAAGAAAAAGAGGTCCTTGTCCCACCGGCTGCCGTAAAAGATAGAAAGGTCGATACACTATACGGCATTAACGCTCTGACAGATGAAATTCAGGCGTTCTACCCTCTCTACCAGCGCTACCGGAGCCGCATTTCCACTCTGTATGATGCTTATGGCCGGGCTAATGATGAGGAGCACGACGCCGAGCATACGCTGCGAGTTCTCTTTGATGCGCTGCTTTTGGTTCAGGTTCAGGGCATTGCCTTAACAAAAAAAGAATCCCACCAGCTATGTGATGCGATTCTTTATCATGATATTGGGCGGACAAACGATGATGTCGATGACAGCCACGGAGCAAAGTCCAATGACATTTATTATGATGCTGTTCCCGAATGCAATTCGGCAACTGCTTTCCTCATCGAATATCATTGCTTAGACGACCGCAAAGCTCTTGCAGACCTCAAAGCATCCAATATTCGAAACAAAGAACGGGTGTGGCTGCTATATACGATTCTCAAGGATGCAGATGCTTTAGACCGTGTGCGGTTCGGGATGCGGGCTGTGGACCCCAAGTATTTTCGAAACGAGATGGCCCACAAGCTACTGCCCACCGCGCAGAGTTGTGTGGGGCAGTTAAAGTTGTAAGGAGGATACCGTGCAGAACGAAAATGGTGTTTTGGCAGTGCAGGAAGGTTTCGGTAATGCCTTAGTCGATAAATACGCACCGGTATGGGATAAGAAGTATCGGAGCAAGGGCGAGTCTATCTGGGTATTCCAGAGACGAACCCTGTCCAGCGCTTGCCAGGTTGCGACGACATTGCATGACATGGATTTTGGGAAAGCATCTACTTTCCTCTTTCACCTGGTCCGTGAAGCTGAGGAGTGCAAACCCATCATTGAGGCCGTCAGCTCTCAGGTAGAGCTTGCCATGGCAAACCCCGACAAGTTCATTAAAGGCTATCATCAGTTTTTGCAGGGGCTCACAAAGCCCATCAAGAAGAATAAGGACTATGCTCTGTATTTCAAGGCTATTGCTTATGCGCAGGAATGCGTTCATTTAGGTTTGACCATTGACGGAATTGTGGAACGTAATGGTTCTGTCTTGTACGCGGTAATCGATATGCTGATGCAGGGAAGCGAATACCTCAAGCCTCAGGAATTTGACATTGTGAACAACATTGTTGGCATTTCGACTGAGAATGAGCCTATCATCATTCGGGACCCCTATCCCCTTGCGGATGTTCCAGTCTATTATAGTGAAGCCCTTTTCAATAATCGGCCATACGATAAATGCGATTTTCAGATTTCTGAAGATAGACGCCTGGATATGGTCTTTTCGTACTACAAGCGTTATGGCTATGAGAATGTAGCAGATTTCGATAGCATCAACGACCTCGCTTTGCTCTCGCATTTGTATACAAACACGGTTCTTTCGATGGCCACCTATGTGAACGAGTATACCGTGGACATGTTGCCGGACAAGCCGCTGATTGAGAATACTCCGAACATGTGGTCCTGGTGGCCAAAGCCCATCTCACCCAAATATACAACAGCGTTTCTGAAAGATACGCTGCACCATCGCCGCAGAACTCTTCCCGCCAACGGTGCATTGTTTCAGTTTGATGCCTGCCAGCTGATACAGGAAATTAAGCTGAAAGAGACTTGCCGCGACAACGAGATTGTGTGTCTGTATAAAATCGTAACCAAGTTCGGTGACCTGGCCGGATACTATAACACAAGCACCGAGTGGTTTTATATTTTGACTGACCGAGCTCAATTTCCAGAGCTGGTTGACAGCGTCACGAACCTGGTTCTCTGGCTGTACACGTCCCTCGTCTGCGATTTACCGGATGTTCTGCCCACTGATGCGTCGTTCCGGTCTTCGTTTGTGACACACGCGGATGCTTCATTCGGGATTCGTTGTCTGATGATTGGCGGAAAGCCCCGCGATTATCGCAAGAAAGGCAATGGTGACGACGAGCCGCTGCGGGTGTTCGACAAGTCCAAATATGATGCTTCGTCCAAAAACATCAATGGTTTCATTCGCCACCTGCCTGCCGGACAGAAAGCAAGCGAACGTGCCATCCTGATAGCTGAAAGCTATGGCTATGAGCTGAAGAGTGATGAAACTTATGTCACGCCGTTTGTGAGAAGACAATGGCTGAAAAAGAAAACTGAAGAATAAGCACGAAAGCGCCCACCGAAGATGGTGAGCGCTTTAATTTTTTTCGTTCCAGAAGGCCGGAAGAATTTTCCGTTCCAGAAAACTTTTCCCAAAAGTACCAAAAGTTTTCTGAACTTAGAAAAGTTTTGCTGCTATTCCAGAAGTTTTTTGGTTTCAGAAAATTATGTAACTGTCATTGGGGATTCGCTATCGGCGTTGCTGTTCTTGTCTGTGGGTCGATAGAATAGGTAGCATCGATATATACCGTATTGCTCCCTGTATCCTTTCTCACAAAAACCGGCATTACGATTTCAGTGATGGACGCCAGGTCATTGCCATTCTCTGCATAGGCTTTGGCATATTCCTGCCAACGAATATCGACATAGGCATTAGAATGTGGTTCCAGCAATGTCGTTCCTCCCGGGGTACACTCAAAGCCATTGATGGAGCCTTTATCCAGAATAATGTCGATACGGTCATCCGTCTTGTTCTGATAGTAGGCTTTTGCTGTGTAGCCCATGAAACTATCAGAATAAAATCCGCAAACGACCATGCTGCAGGCATTATTGTCGAACAGCACAATATCCGTGGGCTGAATCTCGTGTTTTGGTTCTGTCGCGTTCTCTTCACCTTTCGGATAAATCACAAAGTCACCATCAACCGGGTCATCACGGTTCGATATATCCCATTCAGCTTCATCGTATACATCAATATGAAGTTTGACGGTATCAATGTCTTGCGGCTTGACTCCGTAGATTTCCAGACCTTCGCTATCCCACGAAACAACTTCGGTGACTTCTTCTCCAGGTCCAATTTCCGGGAACCAGCTGGTATCTGCCGGGATTCCATTCAAGGACGAGCTGCTTGTGATAGCGCAAAGAGTTTTGTCATCCGTTTTATTTTGGAAATCAACGGTCCAGTAGTAGCCATAGCTGTCATCATAACCCACGTTCTGCAAGATGATGGTACAGGTATCGTTGTCGGCAATCGTCTGTGGCTGGAAACTCTCATCGAACTGGATGTCGGGTTCAGCCGTTGCATTATCGGCAGTGCCGCTTGCGGCGTTCAAGGAGGAACTGCTAGTGCTTTCCTCGGAAGCTGCGGAATCGGATGCGGCTGAACTGCTGACAGCAGTACTGGTAGTGTTAGAGATGCTGCAGGCAGTCAGGGAAAGGATAAGCAAAGCCGAAAGTGCTAATGATACAACCTTTTTCATGATTTTCTCCTTTTTTCTTGTATGAGGCTATTATACATCAAAAGCGCTTCGGCGTTTTCCTTTTTCACCGCATTTTCAGAACGAAACCTTTATTTGCAAAATTGCAAATGAAGCCCTGGAAAGTTAATAATTTTAATCGCAGGAGGGCGTCAAATTATTCCGATGTTGTCACGGAATTTGTCTGAGGGTTAATAGTGAAAGTCTCATCTACATAGATGTCCCGAGTGCTGGAATTGTGTATAACGATTGGCATCACCATTTCGGTGATAGAGGTGGGGTCTTTACCGCTGGCCTCATAAGTATCTAAATAATCATAATAGTAGATGTCTATATAGGTATTAGTGTGCGCATCGATTCCCATTGTATCTGATTCAGGGAAGCACTCAAAGCCATTTATGGAGCCTCCGCTTCTGAAGGCAAACATGATTTCTTTATCTGTCTTGTTTTCTATGTAAGCCTTAGCCGTATAACCGTGTAGGCCGTTGGGGTCAAATCCACAAATCATCAGAGTGCAAGCGTCATTGTCGGCCAGTACGAGGTCTGTGGGTTGGGTTTCATGCTTTGGCTCGGTTGCGTTTTCTTCCCCTTTTGGATAAACCACGAAATCGTCATCAACAAAGTCATGCCGTGGGATAACATCATAATCTAATTCGTTATAGACATCGAGATAAAAACTTACCGTATTGATATCCTGCGGATTGATGTTATAAATTTTAAGCCCGGAACTTTCCCAATGGTGAATCTCCGTTTCCTCTTGACCAGGTTCAACACTCGTAAGCCAAAGGCTCGCACCCACGCCATTCAATGTGCAGTCGTCAAACGAGTAACCGAGTTTTTTATCTGATGTCTTGTTCTTGAAATAAAGCTTCCAATAATAGCCGTAATCATCATCGTAACCAACGCTCTGCAAGATAATGGTGCATTCTTCATTATCAACAAGTGTCTGTGCCTGGAAATCATTATCGTATGTAATTTTGGGTTCGGGGGACGGCGTAGGCAAATCGTTGCCTGTGCCGTTCCACACCCTTTCATATGTTTTGCCGTCTTCTGTAGTATATGTCTCTCCTACTTTAATCCCGTCAGGGCTGTAATCTTGCGTGCTATTGGAAGTGCTATTTGACGAAGCACTTGACTTGGATTCACTTGAGGCTGCAGCAGAACTGTCTGCCTTGCCACAGGCAGCCAACGAGAGGACGAGCAAAGCAGAAAGTGCTAATGATACAACCTTTTTCATGATTTTCTCCTTTTTCTGTTTGTCAGAGCCATTATACACCAAAAGCACTTTGACTTATTTATTTTGGGAATGTTTATCGCCAATTTGAGCGGATTGCACAAATAGCAAGAAGAAAATCAGTGCATATATACTTCGACTTTTTCCCTTCCCCTCTGCATTTTCCAGAACGAAACCTTTAATTGGCGGTTTTCAAAACTGACCTTTCAATTTTGTGTTTTGGTCTTGACGATGCCTACGACGTCCAAAATCTCGTTTCTCATGTGTTTTAGTTGTCTCATCACAGATGCGAAACAGTGCGTTCCGCTTTTGTGAAGTGCGGCGGCTGAAGTGCAGCTCATGTTCGGAAAGTCCGCGACAAAATCCTGAGGTTTCAGCGGCTCGCTTGCGACATTTTTCCAACCTCTTGGTAACAAAAAAGGCCATACCAGAATGGCAGAGCCTTTGCATATTTTCTTTCGGCCGTACGAGTAGGAAGTGTCACCTATCCGATATTCTTTCGCGCAAAAAACGAACTTGCTTTGAGGTGAAGTGTAGCAAGTTTTTAGCAAGTTCGTAGCAAGTATGCAACAAGCTCATGACAAGTACAATGTCTACTTTTCCGTAGCAAAAAGAAAAGCCACCAAGCGATTTCACTCACTTGGCAGCTTACTTGTGTTCCTATACTGTTTTACCCAAACAACTCATCCAACTTCTCGCTCAGCGTCCCATCCTTTGCATAGGGCAGCGCATCGCACATACGGAAGTTATACTGCTTCCCGTTATGCTCCTTAGAGAATCCGAGAATATAGTTGGTTGCGATGCGATAAATAATTTCGGACGGAGCCAGACCGTAGACCTGCTTTTCAAAGATATGTTCCAGCCGCTCCTTGGGGTCAGGGAACGCAGCCTTCATGCCCTCACTCTGATACAGGCGCTTCACAATTTCTGTATCGCACATTTTATCAATTAAAGGTGTGGCAATTCCTCCCCCACATGAATGAGGGGGAATCCTTGCCACGTCTTCTTGAACTTGAAAATATTATAGCATATAGCACTATTTCTCTCAATATTTGTTTTATAGCGCTTATTCGACTTTAGCAATCTCAAACTCCCAAGTAACGGTATCCACGATACAGAAAGACCGCGACCCGTATGGAGTCCCGTCACGATAGGTCGAAAAAGTATCACAGGAGAGTACTCCACCTTTCAGGCAAACTTCTTTCACAGGTGTATGCCCCACCACTTGCAGATATTTGCCGCCGCGATACAAACGTTTTGCATTCTGATTTGGAGACAGCTGCGGGCGATACCAAATGGGAGAGTCCGCTGCCCACATTGTCTCACAGCCCATCTGGTTGATAGCTTTGACAGCCGCGAGAACATTTTTGCGGTTCTGTGGTGCTACCCGGAGTTGAACAAAGGGATTTGCAAGGCCGCCGTGCATGAAAAGTGTTTTGTCAATTTTGTGGATATATGCAAGCTGACTTTTCTTTGGCAAGGTATTTGTCAACTTTTTAATTTCTTGACACACCAGCCCTCTTTTTTCCGGATGGTATCCGGTTTCCGGTTTTCCCCAGATGTAGCTCAGGTCATGGTTCCCGTAGCACCAGAGAGTATCTGGATGTTCCTTGGCAAACGCGATTGCGGTTTCATAGGTCTCCAGATATTGCGCATCATCATGTACCCCGAAATCATCTGCCAGGTCCATGAGACAGACAGCTTTGTCTGCAATGCCTTTTTTTATGATGGTATCTGCCTGCTCGAATATCCAGGGCTTGAGGTGACAGTCTGGAATGACTAAGACCTTCATGGCTTCTTTCCTCTCTCTTTGGCATCTTCTGTTTATATTATATGCGATTCGCACTGAATGTCGAGAATCACGTTCTGGAGAATCATTGTGTGCGGCCGCCATGGCATTGATGATATTGTGCTGCCGGGCCAAGCTGAGCCACGCCAAATAATGTTGAATCGGAATTCAGTGAAATTGAATTCAACGTTTTTGAGAATACAAGAAGAGCCCCCGCCAAAGAGCGGAGGCTTATTTTTGTTCAGCAAAATCCCAAGTCATAGGGTGTTTTTTCCAAACGCCCGGAAATCTCCCTCATGTTTTGTGCAAGGGCGCTTTTTCATCCGTTCTTCCCAAGCGGTCGGGCCTGAAGCAAGGCGCTAACATCGAAACTCGAAGCGTTGTACACCGTTATGCCGTGTTCCAGAGCGTATTTCACCGTATATGCCGTGCCGCCGGTAGTCCTTGTGCAATAGGAGATACAATAAGCAGAGTAATCGACTAGATGTCGGTCTCTTAGAAGGTATACTCCCCTGCCTGGTTCTTTCGCAGCATATACTATTTTGTCTACCTGCTTGTCTATTTTCTCGGCATGCCGCTGCTGTTCTAAGCTCCATTTAGAACGGTATCCTTCAAAAGGCAAAACCTCAATAACGCGAATTCGGGGATGTGCAGCTTTTAACGAGACCAGCATGTCTGCCATGAGAGTATCAAAGCCCAAGGAGCCGCCGATGCCAAAGTAAGTAACTCCCCGCTGGATAAGTGGAATAAGCCGGTGTTCCACCCTGGCCAATATTTTGAGCTGCTCGCCCGGTGGGATATCCTTGTGCCCAACAAAGCAGCAGGTTTGCTCTCGGTATTTGCTATTCACCTTGTTTCTTCTCCTTTCGTTGCAAAATCACTTCGTCTGCTTGACACTGTTTGTGGTATAATTTTTACAACCAAAAAATGATGGAGGCTTTAGGTATGCTTGAGCTTACGAAAGAGCAAATACAACAACTTGTAGATACTATCGAGAGCAAGCAAGACTGTCATTGCAGTGTTTCCAACAGTATGCGTACTATTTGGATTACTTCTAGCGACGGGGAAAATGAGCTGCGTGTTGCTTTCCTTGGAAATTTTGCATTGGTTCTTTCTCGCGTTGAGTTTGCTCACAAACGTTGTGGTACGATGACAGCGATACTTTTTGCCTTAAAGAAAATCTGCGAAGAAAACGGCGTACACCGCATTATTATCCAGTCTGTGTTGACGCCCGAAATGGAGTCATTCTGCCGCAAATCTGGTTGCAAGCCCGACCCAAACTCGACCATGGAAGTTGGTGGAGTCTTGACGGGCGATTATTTCTTCGATTTTTAGCAGGGGTCTCCGGCTGCAGCATTTTCCTTTGCTTCCACGAACCACCTGTCCTCCTCAAAGAACAGATATGTCTTTGCTCTGCCTATCTGGCAGGTATAGCGTACTCCAACACCACCGGTTTTTGAATATTTCCGAGGCAGCACTTCCGAGATACAGGTGATATCGAATCTCTGGCCTGTATCCCAAACGACCGTCTGAGGCGTTAATATGCCTTCAGGAGAGAAATCGGCGATGACCTCGACATACTTTTTCATTCTTTGTTCTGGCATGGCTTAGATGTTCCCCTGCAAATACCCGTGTGGGTGTATGGTATGGTCTCCCTTTGCATCACAATGAGAGAGAAACCGGTCTTTGTACATGACGGCTCGTTGCACAGAGTAATACCCGAATCGGTTCCGTATCCCGTCAATCGCGAATTCAAGCCGCTCGGTCTCTTCCTGCTTTTCGGCACTGTACTCAAATGATATCTGGTTTGGTTCTGTGTCCGGCCGCAGGTCAATGGCACGAACGCCAACCGAGCGGAGATGTTCACTCCATCGGTAGTTCTTCTTGTACAGCTGGTAAGCTGCCTCCGCAATATCCTTTTCCTGCATCGTTGGCTGAGACAGCTTCACTTGCCGCTCGAAACTGAAAAGGCTGGAATCCCGGAGGCTCACTTCCACGCCTCGGCAACGGAAATGATTCTCTCTGAGCCGCGCAGCGACACTTTCCGCGAGCAGATAGAGGACAATCAAGACATCCTGGTCAGTCTTCAAGTCCCGTGGCGCTGTCCAGCTGTTTCCGATGCTCTTGATAGGTGCCTGAGCTTCCCTTCCCTCGTATTTCGCCACTGCTCCCGTGTCAAGGCCATTGGCGAATCCCCAAAGCATCGGGCCGATTTTCCCGAGTTTTTCTTTCAGAAAGTTTGGATTGGCGGTCGCCAAATCACCGATTGTATGGATACAGTAGCTTGATAACTTTTTTCCCGTTCTGGACCCAACATACAGGAGGTCCGTTGCTGGCAGCGGGAACACGATGGTTTTCCAGTTTGACCTTGATATGATGGTGGTGGCGTCTGGTTTCTTATAATCGGACCCGAGCTTTGCAAAAACCTTGTTCCAACTCACGCCGATAGAACAGGTGATGCCGAGTTCATCCTTCACAGTGTCGGAGATACGCTTTGCAATTTTTTCCCCCGTTCCAAAAAGAGACCGGCTTGCGGTACAATCGAGCCATGCTTCATCCAGGCCAAAAGGTTCTACCTGGTCAGTGAAGCGTTGGAAGATTTCTCTGGTATAGCCGCTGTATCTGGTATAAAGGTCATAGTGTGCCGGGACAAAGATGATATCTCGGCAATGCTGTTGAGCTTCCCACAAGGCCATACCGGTTTTGACCCCCATCCGCTTGGCCGGATACGAGGCAGTCAACACGATGCCATTTCGCCTTTCCGGGTCACCACATACCGCAATTGGTTTTCCCTGCAGCTTTGGATTGTAGGCCATCTCGCAGCTGGCGTAAAAGCAGTTCATATCACAATGAAGAATGGTTCTTTCGCTTGCCATGATTGGCCTCCTCGGTTCGCGGTAACACCTATTAGTTGTTATTTGTGCCTTGTTGGTTGTTATCGGTTGTTATTAGTATAGCAAATACAACCGTAAGTTGCAATATGTGCGAATAAAATAGAATTTGGAAGTCCAATCAAATACACTACAACCGGAAGTTATCGAAGAAATTTCGCGATTTTTTCAGTAGCTGCACGAATGGTTACCAAATTGTAATGCTTGTTTGCTTGCCGGGATATGCGAGCCAGATACAATAGGAGTTGTACAACAAATACTACATTGAAGTATTTGTGCAAAAACTATCCAAACGAAGGAGAACGAAAGAACATGAGAAACAAAAACCTGACCGCTGCCGCTGCCATGGCAACCGCCACTGCCCTGATGCTTGCCGGATGCGTCAATCAGAAGCCTGCTGCCGCTTCCTCGTCCGAAGCAGCTTCTACCGCCCCGGCTGAAAGTTCTGTGGTTGAGGAGACTACGCCGGAGGAAGCGCCTTCCGAGGTTGCTGATGTAGACGAAGCTGCTGCAGAGGACCTGCTGTTGAGCACCGAGACGATGCACTACAGTGCTGATGATGAAGATGGCGTTGTTACCGTCCATAAGTACGATGAGAACGGCAATGAGGTTTTCATGCGTGAAATCGACAAAGCAAGTGATATGGACACCGTTATCATCAAAGAGCTGGACGAGAACGGCAATGTCCTGAAAATGACCTCCTACCTCAATGGCGAGCAAAACTATCTGTACACTCAGGTTTTTAACGACCACGGGGACCTGATTGAACGCGATGATGAGGATGGCAATCCTTCCATCGTGTGCCAGTATACCTATGATGACAACGGCCGGAAACTGAGCGAGGAGTCCTACACCGTAAGCGATGGCGAGCATTATCTGAACTACTCCACCGCCTATACTTATGACGATACCCATGAGCTGCCCGTTACGGAAGTTATCACGAATGACAGCGGTGTTCAGACCACGACCCGCGATTTCGATACCATGGATGTCGATGGCCTGTACATCGAAACTGTCAGCGAAGATGGTGCAGATGACATTGTGTATCACAAGCGCGTGAGCGACAACAAGACCACTTATTATTTTGGTCAGGGCAGTGAGGTCTCGACCGAATACGATGAGCATGGCAATATGACCAAACAGCAGGGCAAAGATGCTACGATGGGCAACTTCGAACAGACCTTCGAGAACACCTATGATGACAACGGCAATCTCATCTCCATGAAGTCCGCCTATAACGGTGATGATGGCTACTTCATTGACTACACCTACGCTGCTCTGAATGATGCAAGCTACAACGGCGAGGGCACGCTGCTCTTTGATGCAGCAACGGATACCCCGTCTGCCGCCTGATGCTTTCACGACGCAGACTGAAATTCAAACCATTGGAGTCGCCTTCGGGTGGCTCCTTTCTTTTTGTTTGAGCCTATCTTGTGGTATACTGGAAAAAAGGAGTGTGAAATATGAGTATCGAAGAACGCGCAGCGGCTGCTGCTGAACTGAAAGCGACCGGAAAGTGCAACTGCACGCAATCAGTGGTCAAAATGTTTGAGGACAAGCTTCCTCTTGATGATGAAACGCTGATGAAGCTGACGGCGGGATATGCTGCCGGGATGGGCTGCATGGAAAGCACTTGCGGGGCCCTGATTGGCGCTGTCATGGTGGCAGGCATTCTCACGGATGGCAAAGGCACGCCCCGTATTTCCAAAGAGCTTGTACAGAATTTCGAGCGTAAATGCGGCGCGACTATTTGCAAGGACCTGAAAGGCATTGGAACCGGCAAAGTTCTGTGTCCCTGCCCTGAATGTGTCCGCAATGCGGTCCTTTCGCTCGGAGAGGTTTTGGAAGAATAAGGCAATAAGAAAAGAGGAGCTGCTCTAAGCCCCTCTTTTTTCTTTTCCCTATTCTGTTTCTTTGGCAAGGCCCAGAATCTCTTGTGCCTGCGCCATGTCTTTCGGAATCTGGTCTTTTGGGTAATGCCGAATTTCGACAACACGTCCAATGGCCATTGTGTGCTTCATCGGTGTCGGGACCACGACCGTATCTCCCTCGCAGATTTCGTCCCCACAGCGGTAATAGCGTGTTCTCACCACGCCATCGATATCGACACCACAAAAAGCCACTTCATTGCTCTTTCTCAATACTTTGCTATACACGCGAGAGTCGAACAGCATCCCGAGGCTCTGGTCCTGGAAGAAGTCTGTCAGCCTGCCAACAAAGTCCGGCCAGTTATCGGGCAGGCCGTCCTTATCGAATGAGCCTTCCAGAACGGAAGTGTCTCCACTGTCACGAGTCACGACTATTCTATAGGTCTTTCGAACCTCATCCTGTACAGTATCTGGTGAGTGTCCTTTTGGGTGGGAAAACACGCTCTGGTCATCATATGCCTTGAGGAACTCCGCCACCTTGTCTTTGAGTTCGTACTGCAAGGAGACTCTTCCCACACGCGCAATACGGCGATTATAAGTTATCGTGCCCTCTGAACTAACGAGCAACCATTCATTTGTATCATGTATACAAATTCCGTACTCATTTACATATTGGTCTTTTACCTCATCTGCCGCAGTCTGTTCCAGGCTGATTTCGATGGATTTCACCTTGTTCTTCGTTTCGGCCTTAACACAAAGACCGAACAGCTCTGGCATTCCGGTTCTTTGCCGAAGGATATCCGTGAGAGACTCGTCGTGATAGCGGTAGTCCTGGCCATTCGCCCCGTGGTAGAAGTATACTTCATCGTCATCCGTTAGAAGCCGGACACGCCAATGTCCACTAACTGACGGGATGCGTTCCCTGCGATAGTTTGCGAATGTTTCGGAGAATGCAGCAAAGATGTAGTCAGTATCGGCTTGTGAAATACGGGTTTTAGCCTTTTTCGTTCCCTCTGGCGTCTTTTGCGTGAGCTTCGCTGTTCCATCCCGTGTGATTTCGAGAAGCTGCTTTTCATCGAGCCCTGGCAAAGATAGGTCGGCCACTCGGCAGGACCTGATTCTGATTTTCTCGAGAGCGCCATGGAACGGCAAGCCCTCATGCGTGATGTATGTTCCCATTAAGGTTCCTCCGCAATAATTTATTGGCTTCAGGAAGGATATTTCCGGCTCCAGAAATACACAAGGACTTTCTCGATTCTATCCTGATATTTTCCTGGGTCTACTTGCTCGCAAAGCACATATTCCCCTGCCTCGGCTTTCTCAAAAGCCCTGTCATCCACTAGAATCTCAGATTCAAGCGGAAATAGTTTTGCAGAGTATGAGTCAGCCCATAGCTTGGCATTTTCCGTTCTGCCAAGATTATATTTGTGGTCGTTGTGATTTTCCTTGCTCACGCTTCCCTGCGGCTCATCCGATTCTTGCCCATCTGCTCCACCTGATATCAGTCCTGCGAAACTCAAATGTATGTCACTATTATACAATGGGAAGTCCGCTTTGTGAACTGCTTTTATCAAAGCCGAATAGCCAAGTCTCTGGTTTTGGTTACAGGAGAGTTTGCTGAGACAACCGGGCAGCCAAAAAGACAAGCTGGCAGTTGTCACAAGGCCCTGCAGACGTTCTGAACCTATCTTATGAGGGTGGCCGTCCCCTATCGAAAGCTGAGTGCTCTGCCTTAGATTCGTTCTGACCAGGCTATTCGTTCTGACATGAAAGAGCCGATACCGAAAGACGAGTACGGAATCTTTGCGGACGCCCATGATGTCGCAGAATTGCTAAGTCCACATCTGGGCTCAGTGAAGAGTTTATCATGGCATTATGGAGTCAATCTTTGGGTTAATTGTCTTACCATCACACAGCAGGCGAAAAGCCATTGCCTGTGCATTGTTTCGATACAAACAAGGAACTTACCCACACAAAAAGAAAAGCACCACAGAGGCTCTGTGCCCCCTATGGTGCTTATGCTTTCTTAGAGTTGACACACTCCCACGATTAAAATCGTGGGATTCTACTTCAACGAGGCTGCTGGTTGCCCCAGTCTTACACCTCTCGGTAGCGGCGTGGTGCCCCACCCATAGGAGTATTTTTACGCAGGGTAGCCCATTTGGGCTAATCCCATGCGGCATATATTGATAGCTGCATTGACGTCTCTTTCGTGGTGAGTGCCGCAGGAAGGACAATCCCATTCACGCTGCTTGAGCGTGAGCTTTTGGTAAATGTGCCCGCAGCGGCTGCAGCATTTGCTGGATGGCGCAAAGCGGTCGATTTTCACAATCTCTGTGCCGCAGTTGGATGCCGCCCACTCGAGAATTTGAACAAACTCACCGAACGCAATATCGTTGATTTTGCGTCCCCAGAGTTTTTGCATCCCCGCAAGATTTAAGTCTTCAATGCAGATGATAGCGTAATCTCCAATCAGCTGATAGGCAGTCTTGAAGAACCAATCGGTGCGTTGATTACACATCTTTCGATAGATGCGATTCAACTCCTTGATAGCTTTCTTACGATTGTTACTGCCCGGCTTGCGGCGTGAAATGTGACGTTGTATGGTCTTCAGCTCTTTCAGGGAGGCTTTATACCATTGAGGAGAATCTATCACACTGCCGTCATCCAGGTTGAGGAAATGCTTTAAGCCGAAATCCATCCCGACAGCTTTACCTGCTCGTGGAAAGACTTCATTGCATTCTTCCTGCGTGACGGCAAAAATATAGATGTCGCCCAAATTGTCGCGCTTGACGGTTAAGGTTTTCACTTTACCTTTCAATGGCCGAGAATCAAAATACCGATACTTTTTGCCATTGATGGTAATGCGGCCTTTTCCTTCAAGCTTGTAGCCTGCCTGTTTGAGCGTGAAACTTTTATACATTTCGCGCTTCTTAAATTTTGGCAGAGACTTCTTGGTAGGATGTGCCTTTTTCCTATTATCAAAATAGGCTTTATAGGCACGGTCAACCCGTTCCACCACATCCTGAATAGCCTGGCTGCCGAGATTATGCCAATGTGCCCACTTGCGGCGCTTGCCAATTTTAGCAATATACTTTTTCAAGTCGTTTGCCTTGAGCTTCTTTCCATAGACCAAATAGTACATGCGCCGCATAGCAATGCAGAAGTTCCAAATTTCAGAGGCAAGCTCAATCTGGCGCACCAGGTATCTGTTCTTCTTGCTGTTATACAGCTTATACTTGTAAGTTTTAACAACCAGGTGCATAGATAGTCGCCTCCTTTCATTTGAACTCTACTATCCATGGTACGCAATTCGCAAGAATAGGCAAACAAAAAAGCTGCCTATCCGAAGATAGACAGCAGCTATTTATTTTACTTGGACGCCTTTCATCCCACGACTAAAGTCGTGGGTTTTCCCGGTTTGTTTTTATAAAAAGTCGGAGGGAAATGATGGTTGCAGAGAAAAGGATTTACAGCACCACGGCATTGCAAAACTGCTATCGTGCATTGCGTTCCGCTCGCTGGAGTGTGAGACGTAAAGACGAGCATATGACCCGCTGCTGTGAAGTGCGTGAGCTGTATGCCAAGTGCCAGGTAAATTTGGGATGTGTTCTTTTTGACCCGGATATGTCTCCAGCCAAAGATTATCTCGACATGGTTAAAGACAAAAAGGTGACCAAAAGACGGTTAGACATCCAATTAAGAAATTGCAAGCATTTTTTGCTGTATCAGTTTGATGAAATCGAAAAAGACGCTACGAATGCTTCCTTGGCATGACCATCCTGACAAAGAAAAAAGCTGCTCTCCGTTTTTGGGAGAACAGCTTTTCTTTTTTATTGGTCTTCTTTTCCGAACACAAGGTCGTAAATGCCCGGGATGTCGTAGGGACTGACGATGCGCAGTGTGGGAGCATCCTTGTCCGACGTTTTGAACTTTTCGGGTTCATCCGATACGATAACGCTTGCGTGCTTCCAGTCGTCGCCTTTCAGGAACTGTGCATAGCGCATACCGAGCATTTCCTTGATAGACAGGCTCTTCAGCTGCATCGCATAGGTGCAGGCTGCTACTGTAGGTGCATAGTCTGTCACAACATTCCGGCACGCCAAACGGAACTGAGCCACACTCTTATCCACCGTAATGACTTCACGGGTCATGAGGTCTACAACGACCATAACGAGCTGGTCAGAATCCGTAGTGAGAGCAAAGCGGTCCTTGACAGTCGCAGGTTCAAACTGCTCACCCGTCTTGCCATCCCGAACCATTACGCCGCAGAAAGCGTTCTCCATCTCAGAGAACTTCTCCCCAGAGTAGGATTTTACAGTGAGGGCGGCATAACGGAACCCGTCCTGAAGACATTTCTTGATGTCGAAGTCTACATATTCCACGGCACCGTTCTTCCCACTGCAGCGGCGGTCGCCGGAATGGACAGCGCCGAGCGTCTCGTCCTGAGGGTTCGCGTAGTAGATGAACTTTGCCTTTTCTTCCCCGTAGAAAACTACCGAGAGGTCAAGGTCGATGCCATCCCACAGGTCAGGACCATCGTTTCCCTTCCAGTAAAGGAATGCACGGAGCACATTTCCGTCCGGAAGACTCGAGCGGGAACCGCAGGCTGCCGCACGCATCGCGGAAGTGATTTGCCGGGGATTATCCGGAAAAATCAGTTTATTGCAATGACAGTCCGGGTCAATGTAGACGCTCTTCGGTTCAGTATCTTCTGCACGGAGGACCTGCCACAGCTGGTTAAAGATATCGCGGGCCACACGCTTGCAGATATCCTCAGACAGAGGTTCAATGTTCCGTTCCAGAGCTTTGCTGGCAGCGCCGTTCGCCTTACCGGTTGCCAAATGCACAGGATTGTTGCGGTTTCGGAAATGGTTGATGAGCTGAACCAGCACACGCGGTTCGATGCTCTTGCACACCGAGATGAACCGGAACAGAACATTTTCCATCTGCTGTGCATTGGAGCAGTTGCGCAGCGCAAAGTCCAGGTTTCGGGCAAACATACCGGGCCGCATCATCAGATGAGAGGAGAGCAGGTCCACATTGACCGGCTTTTTCATGAGCTCCTGCAGCTTGGAATTGTAGGTTTCAATCTTGACACCGTTGCGAATCTTCGTAAAAATCTCATAATCTTCCTTGAAGATATAAGAATAATCACCCGGATGCAGGCGTTCGCCCAGTCGTTTGAACTCTTCGGGACGCAGCGCAAATCCCTCATTCTTGTCAGTGTGTTCCAGAAGTTCCAGCAGCTGACGACGTTCACCGCGCTTAAAGTTCCGGAATTTCGGGGCTTTAGAAAGACTCACATCCTGGTCGCTCATTGCTGCGGCCAGGCGCAGCACATCGGTAGAGTTCTTGAAATCCCGGAAACATGCCTGTTCCCGCCATTCGGGACGAGAGATAATGCGAGACACATACAGAGCAAGATTTTCCTTGCATGGGATATGCTTGGGTTTCATGCGGTCCATCAGCTCAGATGTGAAATCAATATCATGCATCAGAGTATCGAAAACGCAGGACGCCTCGTCAGGAGACAGAGGAGAATGCCCGGTAATGCTCTGTACGGCATAGCGGTAGATTTCCTCCTCGTCACATGCCGGAATCTGTTTCACGGCAGGGAGATGGCTGCGGTCCAGTGCCGGGCAAAATTTTGTCGGGTCAAAGTCTGGCTGCCATTCGCCGCAAGTCAGATAATTGAGGAAGTTGACAACATACAGGTCCACAAGGTCGGCTTTCATCGCATCGTCCGGGAAATTCGGCCAGATGGGAGAAGTCTGAGAAATCGCCTTGCCATCCTCCGTGACACAGTCATACAGCGCAGACCAAGTCTTGAGGAAGTCGTTGTATTCGGCCTTGCAGCAGGCATCAAAGAGGTCACGCGCCATAATATAGCCGTATTCCATCAGTTTCATGTTCGCCGAGCAGACATAGCGTTTCTCTACCGCCTTCTCCCCTTCTTGTGCGGGCATGGGCGGTACGATACCACGATGATGTGCAAACGTAATGCGGTTAAAATCATAAACAGTCAGCATTCAAATGACCTCCTAACAAAACAAAAATCCCGCGCCGAGAAAAACTCGACACGGGTGGATGAGACACGTAATAGATACGGAGAGCATATTCGCTAACGTGTTGAAGTCAGCAGCGCAAAAAATGCGAGCCGACTTCCTAGTTCTTTTAGAAATGAAGGAAGCGGATATATAGCCGTATTGTTATGTTCTCGAGCCGTGACGGAGAGCGAAACTGCTGACATAATTTCATATTATCTTCAAGTAGAAGGAAGCGGTCTCATAGCCATACACGAAAATGCTCAAACTTTAGGTTCTTTGCTATCATTTGAGCCAGTAAATATATTATACCACAATATATGGTGTATTGCAAGACTACAACACAATATATTGTGTCTGCTTTTTATGCCGGAAACAAGATGGGCCCTAGCGGCCGTGTTCAGAACGTCCAACAAATGCCTAGCAAAAAGTCGCCTCCCCAAAAGGGCAAGCGGCATAAGCCTTGGTAAGCCTTATTGCATTGCGCATTCGAACGTCACCGTGCCAGTCCAATTACCAGGAGCAAGAACTGCGCTCACGGAATAATCTGAGCTTGTTCCGTTTCCGAGCATCTCAGTGCGATTCCATTCAACCTTTGGTGTTGCGATGGTCATAGGCACATCTACAGAGCCTTTCGCCTGCAGAGGCGTAGCAGTGGTTTTGACTTGAACAGTTCCCTTGAGAGGGATGTCGCCAGTTAAAGTCACCGAAATCGTGCCTGTCTTGATTCCCGTGCCATCAGTACCGCTCAGCGTGATTTCTTCCGGAACGGTCAATGTATAAAAGCTGTCCACTTCTGCTGTGACCTGTGTTGCTGTATCTTTGGAAGCACTTATCCAGGCAACATCGTTAGAATCAGCATTCGAGGCAGGCGTATCTATCGTCATCGTCTCATCTGTATCGGGCACAGAGTCATCGAAATCAGCAGATTCAGAGAACGCCAATACAGGACAGGCAACCATCAGCGCGGTAATTGCACTTGCTACAATAGATTTCAAGCGCATACATTCTCCTCCTTTCCCAAAAAAATTATCTATACGTTTTCTCACAGCTGAACGTTGCTGTGCCGGTCCAGTGTCCGGGGTCAAGCTCCGCAGAGACTTTGCAAGTTGCACTCGTTCCATCGTTCAGCAAGTCTGCTCGGGACCACTCGCTTTTGGTCCGATTGGATACTGTGACAGCAGCGGTTTTGCCCGCAGTGTTGGTCATGGTTCCACCGTCCACAGATACCGCAATCACTGCATTCTCCTCAACGTCGCCTTTTAGAGTCATGGTGATATCAGCCGTATATGTACCCGGGCCGCTGTCAACGCCTGTCAGCTTAACAGTTTCGGGAACCGTAATCGTATAGGTGGCCGTTGCACTCGCAAGCAGCTGAGTGGAAGCCGTTTTCGGCAATCCTTTACCGGTAGAAGTAGCAGCGCCCATCGTACTCAGACAATTCGAGCACAGAGGCTTTCCGTTAATGGTCGTTGCATAGACATTTGCATCCGTAATTGCGGTATAAGTAGCGCTCTTATCCGACTCAACGCCCTTAATCGAGTTCACCTTGTTGTATGCCTCGAATGTTTTGGCGTCATCAGCGGCCGGGGTTGTCACAGTGAATTTCTGCCCACAGACCGAACATGTCCGTGTAGCGGTATCGGCAAATCCGAACGACACATTCAAAAGAAAAGGAGACAGCACTGCCAAAAGCATAGCAAAGCGCTTGATAGCCTTCATGTTCATCCCCTCCTTATGCTGTCGTAGATGTATCAGGTTGTGTGTTTTCTGAATCCGGAGTTTTAGTTTCGGCTTCATCCTCTTTGGTTTTTGCTTTGCTTTCAGCTTGCTCGGAATTTCCCTCAGACGAATCCGCACCAGTATCAGTGTTCTCTGTATCATTGGCTTTCTCCGGTGCTTTTTCGCACAGTGCGCCAGCAAACATGTTCTCTTTGTTCGTCACGCTGCTGGTATCCCAGCTATCTGTCGGCGAAGCATCCGAGAGAGAAAGACAACCGGCAAAAGCTTCACTCATATCAGTTACTTTCGAGGTATCCCACTTCTCCATCCCGGCAATAGACTGCAAAGCCTCACACTGATAACACATCCTGTTCATCGTAGTGATGTTCGACGTGTTCCAGTTCTCTAATCCACCAATGCTGGTGAGCTTCTTCATTCCGGAAAAAGCAGATGCCGCAGAAGTCACCTGCGAAGTATCAACGTTCTGATACTCGATGTTTTCAATGTCGGCAAACGCTTCGTCCCCGTCGAACGAGATGCTGTTTCCCTCGCCAAAGACGAGCGTCCCGCCCGTTGAATTCGTGACGTAGAGCCGGTTCTCGCCGTCTTTTACGAAAGCCAGAATTGCACTGGAGCCGATTCCAGAGACATCAAATACTTTGGCCGATTCCGGGACCTGATAGTCGCCAAAGGAAATCGCCTTGATTTCAGTCCCGGATTCCTTGAGCTGCGTCATTGCCTGCGCCAGGTTTGAAGTGTTCATCACAACTGTCGGTGCAGGTGCCACAGTGTTGTCGGAATCCTCGTTCGGGAATTCATTATCGGACTCATCATCAGATGCGGTAGAAGTATCGTAGGTCACAGTGCGGTTATCGGAAGTGAAATTATAGCTGCTCAAAGCGCTGGAAGGGTTTCCGGCAATGGTAAGACCCATCTTGCTGCTCACGTAGGTAAAGCCCCTGGAAGAGCCCGGAGTCGGGAGATAAGCTGTCGCAAAAGTATCCGCGACCGTGATTTTCGAAAGACCCGTGCATCCATACATCATGCTGGAGAAATCCGTGACATTTTTGGTGTTAAAGCTGCTGAAATCAAGGCTTTTAAGTCCTGTGCATCCCTTGAACATGCTGTTCATCGTCGTGATTTTACTGGTATCCCAACGGCTGAGTCCAGTAATTGTAGTCAGTGACTTCATGTTATAGAATGCGTAAGCAGCGGATGTCACGCGAGTCGTGTCAACTGCATCAAAGTTAATGGTCTTGATATTGTCAAAAACCGTAGAAGTGTCAGACGCACCGCTTTTGAAGCAAATGCTGTTACCGGAAGCAAACGCCACCATATCACGGTTCGTATCTGTCACTCGAAGCTCTGTGCCATTCTGAATGCCCCACCACCAGCCGCCGTACATCGTGGTCGGAACATACGCGACAATCGATTTGTCACCCTGGCCGGATACGTCATAGGTCGTTGCATTGCCCGGAACTGTATAATTGCCGAACGAAATAACGGTGATGTTTTTTCCCTGAGAGGAAAGAGTCGTCAATACAGAAGCAAGACGGCTCACATCCATCAACGGCATCTGCGCCGTGACATTGATGGTGTATTTGGACGAATAGATGACGCGAGTCCCGGTACTGTCATATGCGGTTTTCGTGATGTTCGCAGTTCCGATTGCCGAAGCGATAATATGGCCGTCCGAACTAATGGAAGCCACGGAGGGGTTATCGGATTCAAATACAATATGAGTTTTATCCTCATAAGCGGGAGAAAGCAACACAGAATTGTCTCCTACTTCAACTGTATAGGTATCTCCTACCGAAGCGTAAAACACCATATTGCCGGTCCATTCGCCTGGAGTGAGGTGCGCAGTCACGGAATAATCGGTTTGTGCAGTTTTCCCTTTTACAGCAGTTGCGTCCCATTCTGTTGCAGTGGTAGCAGTGGCGGTGCAGACAACATCGGTGCTGCCGTCGCGGTGCATGGTCGGAGCAGAGGTATTAAAAAATACTTTCTGGTTTGTCAGCAGTTCGCCCGTTGCCTTGATAGAAACGGTGTTAGCATAATCTCCAGTGCCACCGTTTTCATTGCTCAGTGTCACTGATTCGGGAACGGTAATGATGTACACTGATTCATCAACTTCACCGCCGGTGCCGCCTTTGTGTTCGCTGATAATACGTTCAACGCAATTTGTGCAGATAACGCCATCTGCGTTGCTGACAACGTACATATTTTTCAGGGCATATCGTTGAGTTGTGCTCGATGTTAGGCCCTCAACTTCTTCACAGTTGTAGAATTCAGTGTACTTCTGTGTGCCACCATATGTAGCCATAGGCGTTACCAATGCGCCGCACAGCACGCAGTTTTTGTAGCCCATGCCACCCCAGCTTGCAAATGCCATGGACACATTACATACCATGGCAAAAATCATAAACAGAAAACTCGCAGCCGCCTTCTTGATATTCACAGATTCTCACATCCTTTCGCTCAAGCTGTTATGACATCGTGCAGGAAAATGTAGCTGTACCCTTCCAGCTGCCTGCTGTCAGTGTCGCGGAAACCACATAATTGCTTGTAGTTCCGCCATTCAGCAAGTCGGAGTATGACCAGACCGTTTTCGGTTTTGCCGTGAATGTCACGGGAGCCTTAGCCCCAGACGCATCGGTCATATCGGTCACTGTGGTAGTCACCGTCACTTTTTCGTTACTGCCAACGCTGCCTTTGAGATTTACCGGGATTGTACCCGTATAAGTACCGGACCCGTCCGTACTCTTCGACAATGCAACAGTTTCCGGCACCGTAATCGTATACCCGGAAGTCACATCGGCAACAAGCGCCGTTGTCGCAGTCTTATCCACTTCGGCCAGAGCAGTTCCGGTATTGAGACAAATCGCCAGAAGGGCTGCCAGAACTTTCTTTGATGTCTTCATAATAATGCCCTCCTCTGCATAGCGGCATGTTTCAAAGATTTAAGCCAAAGTACAGGTAAAGGTCGCGGTTCCGGTCCAGCTGCCGGGGGTGAGGGATGCAGAAACAACATAGTTACTGGTGGTGCCATTGCCCTGCATGTCAGTCCGTGACCATTTTGTCTTGGGGGTAGACGTAAATGTAGCAGCAACGCTGTTTCCTGCTGTATCTTTCATCGTAGGCGCAGTTGCCGCAACCGTTACCGTTTGATTGGCTGCTACATCTCCCTTGATGTTGACGGCAATCGTACCCGTATACGTGCCGGTTCCTGTAGTCGTGCTGGTCAGCGCGATTTTTTCAGGGACAGTGACTGTATACCCAGACCCGACCTCTGCGGTAATCGCGGTAGATGCAGATTTACTCGTAGCGGCAAATGCGGGGGCTGTATTGATGCCAAGCATCATTACAAAGCTCAATGCCGCTGCTGCAAGCTTTTTCAGTTTCATAGTAAGCCTCCATATTTAATAGAAAAGGCGGCCAGCCTGCTTGTGAGGCCGACCGCTTTTCGGTTTTGCGCGGGATACCCCAGTTGCGTTATGGGGATTGATTATGCCAGAGCGCAGGAGAAGGTAGCAGTGCCTTCCCAAGTACCAGGAGTCAGAACAGCAGACAGGCCGTAATTGTCGGTCGTGCCAGTGCCGGAAGTCTCAGTACGGCTCCAGCTCTTCTTCGGAGTACCGGTAAAGGTGGCGGTGACGTTCTTGGAACCAGAGCACTTCATGATAGGTGCAGTGGAAGTAACGGTCACGGACTGGCCTTCGCCGATGTCGCCTTTCACGTTGACGGGAATCGTACCGGTGTAGGTGCCGCTCCCACCCTTGGCATTGGTCAGGGTGATGGATTCAGGAACGGTCAGGGTGTAGGACGGGGTAACAGTGGCATTAACCTTCGTGCTGCCGGAAGTTGCAGCAAAAGCGGAGGTTGCACACATAGTCGCGGCCATCGCACAAGCGAGGGCCATCGACATAGCTTTGGCGAGTTTCATCTTCAGAAACCTCCTTCGTTGATTGCGGACACAAAATCAGCCATGTGCAAGGCCATCAGCTGATTCGAGCCCTTGTCTTTTACTATTTATCTCCCTTGCGAGTTTACCAAAATGCGCTTGTCGCGCAATTCAGCCCAGTTAAGATACAACGGCCGTGACCGCAAACTCCGCACCATTGCGCGGCTGCTGGTCATCTACACCGACAGTAGATACCGAGAACACCACAGCGTGCTCTCCTGCCCCGGTAATGTAATCCGATGCCTGCCAGGCATATTTCTGGCCTGGGGCAATGTAATCGGATTCATAGAGCACTTCATCATTCTCAAGAATCGTATATTTGAAGTAGACATGGTTGCTTTCCGGGTTTACCAAGTCCACGGTACTGTCAGGGCTCACATAGATGGTCGTAAACGCCGGGAATTCGATGAATCGCATCTCCCCGGAATCGGTTTTGCCGTTGTCCATCGTGCCGTCATATGCTTCGCCGTCAGCAATCACGATTTCGCTGCTTGCGGAGCTGGCATCGCTGCCGCTGCCATCAAGGGGCTTGTTCACCATTTTATAAAGGTTTGCAGTGATAAGGGCGACGAGCAGCACGAGAGCAGCAATCACCGCGATAATCAGAAGAAAAATCGGTTTTTCCTTCTCACGCACAATGCCAACGAGTTCCCCGGTTTCAAGCGGCAGGTATCCGAGAATATCACCGGAAGCCTTTTCTTTCACAGCATACCGAGTATCCATATTGGCGTCTTTGAACTGCGCAAAATTGGCCCCGTTGTCATTGAACTCAACAAAGCCGTAATCGTTTGCTTTGTATTTTTTCTGGCCAGCATTGATGTAGCCGACAATCGTAATCGGCTTTCCATCAACCATCTTGGCCGGAATCGCCAACAGTGGCTTGGTCATATTTTCAAATTTGACGTTGGTTGCCGGAAAATCATCCGGAATTTCGGCAAGATAAAACTTAGTTGCCATGTTATAACCTCTTTCTTGATTGCTACTTTTTAGTGCCACTTTTAGGCTGCTGTTTTTATTATCTTTGATTCGCACGAATGGGCAAGTAAAAGAAAGCCTAAAAAGCAAAAAAATGTTTTTTTGTGGAAGAACAACAAAAGAACAACAAAAAGAAAACAAAAAAGAGCCCCCGCATCACTGCAGGAGCTCGTAAGTTAGCGCAAATTATCGTATTTACTATATTTCTTGTCTTCTTTTTCGTCAGGCATGCTGAGCTGTTGGTCTCTGCCGTTTTCTTGCGGACCATCCCAGTTGTCCTTTTCTTCGCTATCGTTTTCTTCGGAATCCTCCAAATCTTTTTTTGGTTTTGCCTTTCTGGAAGTAGACTTCTTCTTTTTGGGTTCAACGAACACATCAGACAAATCATAGGGTGAAACTGCGATTGCCGTTACCCCTTCATTCATTTCCGCCGCATGGTTCAGAATCCAAATAAGTTTTCTCCACTGCCATTCGACCATATCGGTTCCGAGCTTTGATACGATAACGGAAGCCTCAGCTTGTTTGGCCTTGACCATCGCCTGCAAGAGACACCCGTACAGATACGGGAACTGAATTTTCGAGCCGTACTTGTCGGCGATTTCAGTACTGCAAATCATAATTGCCACAATCGTGTTCTCGTTATTGCCCGGACAGAATAGAACCTGACCGGGATACCGAAGCTGTTCTGGCAGCTTATGTAAGTACCACTCTTTCGCTTCCGGAAATCTCTTTGCAAATTTATCAAGAGTCTTGGTATCCCAAGTCCCCTTGTCATTGCAAAAGCAGCAAATGATTCTGCGGCCCTTGATGTCTCTGGGGATTGTCTCCCCTTTCATGAGTGAAATTCGCATATCAGGCATATTAGTCAAGCTCCGAACGATAATAGAGTTCAATGCCAAGACGCTCTTTTACGAGTTTTTTGACATTCTCTGCACCATATCTCTGAACATTGATGCTCTGGCTGAAAGTCGGAACCGCAATGTCGAGCCAGCTCAGCTTGCGCTTGTTGGCACCGACCAGCAGGCTCATGTCCTTTTTGAGCTGAGAATCAGCTTTCGGATACCAGAAAATGAAACCACAGTCAAAGCCGCCCTCCTCATTGAGATGAGCAGTTTCGATGTCTTTGATTTCGTTTTCGATTTCCGGAGTGCGCAGGAAAAGGCGAATCTGAGTTTCGACCTGCTTGACGCGGCTTTCCACTTCATCGATTTCCTTCTCAGCTCTCGCTTTCTGAACATTGTTCAGCAGCTGCGAGATTACGCCATCCGGGTTCAGATGCTTGCGTAGCCCTTCGATTTCCTTGTCTTCAATATCGTCTGCAATGACGGTATCGATGTAGGAAGTATCGACCAGCGGGCTTTCAAACAGTGGAACCGCAACGCCAAAACCATTCACAGAGAGCACCTTCTGATTCGTGCTAAAGCGTTTCAGCGTGGGGCAATCGAGATTGACCCATTCCTGAACAAAGGCTTTTGCACGGGACAAGTCTGTGCAGCGGCGCGTAGTAGTTGCAGAAGAATACTCGTACCAGACGACTTCCTTTTCGTTCGCATACCGAACGCTGCCAACGGGCGGATTCTTGAGGTCCTGGCCGCGAATCAGCTGAACATAATCAATCTGATTGGCTTTCAGAAATGCTTCAAGAACCCAAGGGCTGACGGCTACCATGTAGTCCTTTCCTTCTTCGTAGTTACCTGCAGGCTTGATACTGCGCATGTCTTTTTTGTATGCCTTGAGCGGCGTGCTCATAGGAGTCCAATCATCGTCAAAAGTCTTGACAAAGGCTTTGGGTCCATTGCTTGTGTTTGCAAATTTAATTTCAGCTTTCATGTTATTATCCTTTCTTGTCGTTATTCTGGCAGTGTATCGACCTTAACAATTCCGTTTTCCATCTCAGCTTCAAATCCAAAATGGCACCAGCCGAATTCGTCAGAGAGCCAATCGGAGATATCGTCAAGGTACGAATCTAAATCAGTATTTTCGCGGTCCAGAAATGGAGGTGTGTAGACCTGAGTAGGTAAGGAGGCAAGAGCCTCCATGTCGCCGTCCGTATCCCACTTGATATTCTTGATAAGCATAGCTCACACCTCCGTGTTGCTTTCAGAAATAGCGCCGTCAATACTGGCAGCTTCAACGAGTCCACGAATGTATGTTTCTACCTTTTTGCCATAAGCCACATTGTCTAGATAATTCTCTACAACGCGAGCCGCATGTGCGCACCTGATTCGTTCATCATGGTCAAACTCTGTGCCGCCAAAGGGAATGAAGAAACAAAGCTCATGACCATCCTTATCTGTATTTTGGCCAACCAAAATTCTGAGGTCGGGGCAGTTCGAACAATGTTCCGTCTTGTTAAGTGAGGCATGGATATCATTCCCCATTGCTTGTGCCAGACAAGGCAATGCGGCACCGAACAGATTCATAATGACCTCGTCCGGAATTTCGCCGTGAAGATTTGAAAAAGTCTCCGATACCCAGTCCTTATCGTAGAGTACATCCAACAGCAAACCGCAGTGGCCGTTCAGGGTGACAACACGTTCTGAAACACCACTATCGGTGTTCAGCGCACCATAAACAGCCGCCACGAACCGAGGAAGGTCCGATTTGGTCCGATACGTTAGGGCAGTATCTCCGGGAAGAGAAACAGCACCGTTATTGTCGGTCCAGTAGAAAATGTTTTCGATGTTGTTGAGATTCATAATATTGAACATGGTATTTACCTCCTGTAATTTTTGATGCAAAAAGGCGGGCCTCCCGGTATGGGAAGTCCGCCTTCAAGCGAAATTATGAATTGTACGAACGCAAAACGCGCCTAGTAGATGGTATCTATCGTACAATTTTTATAATATCCTGTTCGCACATCTGCGCAAGTGCGGTAACTCAAAGAGTTTCGAAGAAGGCGTTTGCCAAATCCTCATCGGACAGGTTATTCAGGTATTCTTCGAGCACGCATTCGGCTTCCGACATATTCACGGGATAGCCGAGAAATTCTTCTACCGCCTCAGAGCCGCGAGCAAGCAGCGCATCAACGAGAATTTCGGTGCGGCATTCACGAATGGTCCGGTTCAGGTCTTTATCGGTGGTAGTACACCAGTAGTCCCCGTCGATATCACCGTGAGCTTCGATGGAATACAGAGCATCCAAAGCATTGTCAATATCATCGTCGCATTCATCGAGGATATCATCAATGCAGTAAACCTGATGCCAGTGTTCGCCGTCATCCAGCGAAACAAGGCGTTCAGAAATATCATCATTATCAGAAGGAGTCCCGGAAGCCTCAATGTTGAACACTTCACGGCTCTTTTGATTCACGCGGCATTGTGAAGCGAACGAAGCGCCGGACGAAAAGTTCGTTGCAAATTTCGCAACAATCACATCCGGTTCAGGGTCTTTGAGTGCTTCCTGGTATTCCGGCAATCCGCGATAGGCAACCCGCTTGGAAGTTCCGTCAGGTTCTAACTCATAGACGGCCGAAATCACGTGCCCTTCATTGGCGAAATTCACGATTGCCCGACACAGATTCAGCATCACAAAATGCTTATCGTTCAGGTCATGGGAGTCTCTGTCCGCCTGAATAGTGACGAGCTTGGATAAGCCGGTCATGGTCGAGATACGGTACAGATAATCGATGTTTTCAATCTTGTACATAGTTATTCTCCTTTTTTGCTATCAGGGTTGATTGCGATTTTTTCTTCGGTTTGCTTCTGTTTTTTGGCCTGTACGGCCATGCCTGCTTTGTAGGCAGCATAAACGGTAAAAGCCATATACATCATCATGATGTCATCCACCGGCCGGACCTGAATTTCCCCGTAAACAAGGATTTCCAGGAGTTTCCAGATAGTGGTGGAGCACATAACGAGCAGACACATGATAAATTTCCAGTCCATACAATTTCCTTTCGTTTCGAATCAGTTGTCGCAGAACAGTCCCGGAATGATGATGTAGTCCTCAGCATGAGCTTCGATATCTTTTAGCTGAAAGCTATCCGGGAAGCATTTCCAAGAAGAGCCATCGTAGAAAAGCTCTCCGCATTCAGAATTGGGATGGTTGTCGAGCAGTTCAGCAGCGCAGCGAAGAAGATAAGATTCACTGGAATCCAACTCAATGCAGCGCAGGCAGGTATACATCGGCTTTGTGATATCGATGCCTTCCGCTTTATGTTTCTGCAATGCTGCACTGAACTCAGCCAGTGCCATACATTGCGCACGCTCCTTCATGGTTTTCGCCCACTCAACGAGCTTCTGCGGTTCGCGAAGGCCCAGAATAACATCCTCGTCTTCGATGTTGCCCTCAATCTCGGATGTTGGGTACATATTGAGAAGGGGGTCATCGAAAGATGTCAGACGAGACGCAAAGTTCTGAAGAAAAGTCTCAGGGGTATAGGGATTCTGCCCCATGCACTTTTTCACGGTATCAATGTCGGTTTTGATTAAGCAAGTAACGTTAAACATACAATTTGTCCTTTCTTTTGGTTGATATTTATTTTTCGGAAACGGTTGACAAAAATTGTCGGTGCTCCTTTCTTGCAATTAAAAAAGCAGGCCCACCGAATTGGTGAGTCTGCTAATTTAGCTGCAGAATATGAATTGTACGCATCGGGCCAAAAGGCTGTTATCTATCGTACAATTTTTATGATATGCTGTTCGCACAATATTGCAAGAGATTTGCAAGGCCGACAGCACTGCGTAGCAAAAAGAAAAAGCCGCTGCCCCCAGCATAGGCAACGGCTTGTTGTTATTTGCTCAGCGCTTTTTCAGCGTTTTCTTTGACGGTCGAACGAATGTCAGCAGGCACTTTCAGAATATCCAAAGCTGCTTCAATGGAAAAATGTCCCGAACGAACGAGGTTCGCAACACTTTCGGAAAGGGATTCGAGATGTCCTTCAGCACGACCTTTTGCAAGGCCCTTTTCGACCCCCTGCTGCTCAACGTAATCACTGTAATTACACATTTGATGGATACCCTCCTTAACGTCGGTGGTAACAGGCAAGCCGCATTCGGTTGCAAGTTGCAGCTTTTTCTCCACAGGCGTATTATTACTAAAGATTGTAGAAAAGAGACGTACCATATTGTTATCCGATTCTGTATCCTGTAAACAAGCCAGAACAATACAAAAATTGTCATATTGCTCTTTCGGAAAATGAAACTCTTTGGCCAAACAGGTTTCGGTCATCGAATAGGTGTTGCAGACGCCACGAACATCTGCCTCTGGGTTAATACACAGCCAAATGCTGTACACCTTCTGCAGCTTGTCGTAATCCGAATTGTGAAAAACGGATTCCTTTTGCGCCGAAACCATTCTTCCGCAGTAAAAACTTCCACGGTTCAGTATGGCGTATCCAGGATTGTACTCATTTTGGGCTTCAATATCCACAATAACTCGATTGGCTTTGCCACCAGGCAGGCCAATATCGAACAGCACATCGTAATATATTGTTCCCTCGTTTACGCTTTTGGATTCTACGTTCTTTTCATTCAGTTTATCGGGCAGGTCTTCAACAGGATGACAGCTAATTTCGACTGGAGGGATGTTTGACTTTTGGATTTCAGCCAATTCCTCCGGCGTTATTTCACTCTTGGCCTTCTTATAGACAATAAACTCCTGAATCTTATCAAGAGCCATATCATGAAATTCTGGAATGCAATTTTTGGCGATAAAAGCTGCAACAGGTGTACAGCCAAGCAAGCTTTTGCATCCAGCATCCAAGTTCACCTTGTCATTGTTGATGGCATGCCCGACGGTATTAAGACTGTCCATGTCTTATACCTCCTATATTATAGCATGTTCGCAAACAAATGCACTAGAAAATGCTCATCGTACGCAAAAAAAGAGTGGGCCTTCCATTGCTGGAAAGTCCACTCTTATGCGGATTGTGAATTGCACGAAAGGCGGAATGCCCTTTTGATTGCTGGTATCTATCGTACAACTATTATTGTACTTGTTCCGCAAGGCGTTGCAACCGCAAAAAAGCCTTGATTAAGATTCAGAATCGTCAAACACGCCGAGCAACTGTTCAACGCTTGGTGCCCGCAAATAATATCTGCAGCCATCCTGCTCAATCACGAAAACAATATCCCCAGACCCGGTTCGGGCAGTGCTGTTGTATTTGGCTTCTATGCCGGATGGCAGAACCACAGATTCATCGAGAGGCTTGGATTCCTTGATAGCAGCCGAGCTTGTGATAAATACCCTGCCCTGATTCGTTTCGATTTTGGCAAGAGCGTTATCCACTTCAATCATCGAATTGTTCTTAACTGGAACGCCAAAGATTGTGATGGTCGGTGCGACATCGCAAAGAACCGCTCCATCCAAAAGCTGTTGTATCACTTTTGTTTGCTGCTGTTCTTCATTCGCTTTGACAAATGCAGTGATGACAAGGCTGATATCCTCATTGATGTTCTTTGTCCCCGACAGTAAGGCGGAATCATTTATCAGAAGAAAGTTGACGCCCTCCTCTTTGCGGCGATTCACAAGAGTCATATGATAGGCCCCAACGCAGGCAGTATGGTCCTGTGTCTGATAGGATACCAGGCCGCTTTCCCTGATGCTTTGTATTGGAATGCAGACAGTCGTATTATCCAAAGTTAATGGCACGCAGGAATTCAGAGTCAGCTTGAGTCCTTCTTTGCTTGCAACAAGATTCATGTGCGGGTCACTTGCATCAAATGGAGTGATTTCTGCCGTTTCCGGCGTTGCTGGCAATAAATGAGATACAAACTCTGCAAATTCAGCCGTTTCCGGCGTCTGCTGTACCTTCTCCGCCAACTTTTCGTGCATTCTTTGAGCGTCCCTGAACGCCCAGATGCTTGTGACAAAAATCAGCAGCATCGCCGCAATCATCAGCCCTTCAAGTTTTTCTCCGTTGTTTTTCATGTTTTCCTCACCCAGTTCCCCGCAAAAAATACTGATTCAGTTTCTAATGATACGAGCATCGCAAGAACTGGCAAGCAAAGTGCCAACACAAAAGCCACCCCCCCCGAAACGGGCAGATGGCTCAATGTAAGATTGGTTCAGAACGTATTAGCCCTGGAAAAATTCCTGCAGCGCTTCTACATTGGTTGCAAGAATTTTGATATTGCGGTTATTTACCGTAGAGACAAACGGGATATACCCGGTCTCTTTGTCCTGCACGTTCCCGTATCGAACAGTGAGTCCACCGGGAAAGTTCAGGGTTTTAGAGAAGGCGTTTTTATCAAAATTGAAATTGAAAGTTGATGCCAAGACAATGTCATCATTCAACTGCAGCTGCAAATAGCCATCGTCCGCTTCGATTACGACATCGTCTTTTACGGTTTCTCCAAACACAGTTGTCGCAGGAGCTGTATCGGTGATTACTGCATCAGCAAGCAGCTTTTCAATCACTGCCTCTTGTTCTGTCTCCTGCCCTTCCTCGGCTTCGGCAGCAACGGTCAAAGTTAATCCTTCTCCCATCATTCTTGTCCCCGACAGGATTACCTTGTCGTCGTTTTGGAAAGTCACAACGGAGTCTTCCGTTTCTCCTTCCACCAGTGCAATTTTGTAATTCCCGATTGCGGCAGTGGGATTGCCGGAACGATACGTCACGATGCATCCGTCCTGCCCGGCAGAGGCAACAGGGATGCAGACAGTCACGTCGCCCAGCATGACCGGAACATAGGAGCTGTCATCCGGAACAATGCCGCTTTTCGTCACGGTGAAGTTCAGCTCCGGCTCCAAAGCCATTGCGGTTTCGGCTGTCGCAGCCGTTTCGGTAGTTTCAGCAGTTTCAGCAGTCGCGCCATGGAACAGCAAGGGTTCCAGACGTTCCTCATAATCTACCGTTTGCTGCAGCTCTGAAAACTTTTGCTTGATGCGGTTCGCGTCAACGATAGCAAAAATCAAAAGCGCAGCAAGTGATGCCATGAGAAGTGCCGCAAGGCATGTCATCTTTTTATTATTCTTCTGCATATACTCAGCTCCAAAAAGTTATTGTGATATCGTGATAATTCGAACCGTTGCAGGTATACATGATGGTTCCGCTGCCTGTCGTAGCGCTCGACCCGTCCTCATACAGCAAATCATAATCAGCGTTCACACCGCGACAGATACCGGTACAAGTCAGCGTTTGTATTGAGGTTCCGCGATAGATATAGGCTTTCGTTCCGACCGAGCAACGCTTGATTTTCCAGAATCCCTGGTTCCAGTGGTCTGCAACCAGCATATAATTCTTAAACGGATAATATGCAGCGCTGTCCTGTGCATCCGCCGTTGCCTGGCTGAAGGCCGCAAACAGCGCCACATTGACTCCCACGGAAGGAATCACGAGCCGCCCATACATATTCGGTCTTCTCGCCATCTCTTCCCGAACCACGTCATTCGACACCGATGCTGTAATGGACTTCTCTTTGATGTTTGCGTTGCAGAGAGACGCGAGTCGTTTTGCTTCCCCCGCTACATTCTCATTTGAGAACGAAGCAATTGCAATTTGGGTATCGGCTCTCGTTAGAGCGGCGGCCGCCGCTGCGTTCAACGTTGGTTGTTCTTGTGCTGCCTGTACCGCTTCCGCATGAGTTGTCAGGATTCTTGCCGTGCTATCCAGCTGCCGGATTTCGAATTCCGTTTGCTTCAGCCCCAAAAAATTGAGGATTGCGAAAATAAATATCAGGAAATACCCGACTTTCATAAAATATAGCTTCAATGTGTTTATCCTTCTACCGTAGATTTTTCAGTTTCGTTTCACTGTTCTTAATCATACGCAATTCGCACAGCTAGGCAACAAAAAACGCCCACCCAAAATGGGCAGGCGATGAGGCAAATTATTTGGTTTTCATGATGCAAAGGCCGATATATTTTCTGCCATTGGGTGCCGTATACGGTTCAATCCCAACCTCAACATCCTGTGTGCCGGTTCCCTCTTTGTTCTGAATCGTGGCTTCGACGGTTTTCCCGGAAAGAAGAGCTTTGGCGACATCAGCATCCACATCAAGCTCATTGCTATACAGCTTCGATTTCTTCCAAAGTGCAGCGCCACAGGACTTGTTTGTACAAGTGAACGCCTTAGCCGTCTCTGCGACAGGCTTACCGCAGAACGGGCATTTCCCAACTTTGCTGCCAAATGACATGCCAGACTTATCAAATTCAAAATGATAGGCAATGTGGTCTCCGGAAAAATCGCAAATTAGAATACAGTCATATTTCTTTCCCGTCTTAGCACTCGTACAACCCTTGAGCGGGGCTTTGCCTTTTGTGAGCAGAGCCATCGCTGTCGTCTTAGTCATCTCTTTGCCGAGCGCTTCCAGGAACTTGTTCTTCTTCCAGATTGCGACCGGGCATCGTTTCCCGTCAGAGCCTTTCCCGGTACATGCGTAGGCAACCTTCGTTTCCACGACGTCCTTGCCGCATTTCGGGCACTGGCAGAGGACCGGATACTTGCCAGAGACCCCCTGCGCAGCTTCAATCGTCACGTCCTTCGACATGATACTTTCAAGGGTCTGTTTCGTAAACTCAAGAACCTGAACGCGGGTCAGGTTTCCGTCCTTGATGGAATACAGCTGCTTGGAGAGGTTGACGGTCACGGGAACATCCAAAACGATGCCCAGCTTATCCATGATATCGACCAGCTGGAATCCGGCAGGTTCACCGTAATACACGCCCTTTTTGAGGGAAATGTACCGGCTCTTGACACACCGGTCTACCGTGTCGGCTCGAGTTGCTTCGGTGCAGATGGTAGCATCAGAAAGAATCTCTTTCCATTCGGCATCGGTATACTCAGTGTCTTCTTTCTCAGCACCACGCATCGGGGCAACCATCCAGTTGTTGAGACTTTCAACCGTATAACGTTTCGGAGGCGTTGTCATCTTACCGACCAGCTGGAAATTGATGTTTACAGCATCACCCTTATTGAGTTTCGGAAGCATCTTGTCGCCGTTTGACGGTTTCTCAAATTTCCGCCAACCGGACGTAACCTGTACATCACCTTTCAGCGTGAAATCCTCATCATGGCAATGAATGACAATCGTGGTCCGGTCCACGGTGCAATCCTCTGTACAGAAGACAGCACAAAATCGATTCAGAATACATTCAAAGACTGTTTTCTGTGCTCCTGCCAATGTCCCTGGCCACTTACCGGTCGGGGTGATAGCAGAGTGAGCTTCGATTTTACTGTCGTCATAAATTGATTTAAGACCCGGCTTATTGACAAGGCCCATAATTCCGTTCTGCGCTAAACCTCTGATGGCGGCGTCCACCTTGACGGTTTCATTCGTCGCAAGGTAGCTGCTGTTGGTGCGCGGATAGGTGACGAATCCGCCTTCGTACAGACTCTGTGTTGCAGCAAGGACATCTGCCGGGGACAGGGTCTTATCGGCCTTACAGGCAAAGCTCTGCAAGTCGCTCATGGAAAAGAGCTTGCCGGGATTGATGGTCTTGCGCTCGGTCTTGACGCTCGTGACGGTCGCACCTGCCCGGTTGAAGGCGTCCGCCAATGCCTGAGCTTCGGCTTCATGCCCTTCCTCAAAGGTCCGTTTACTGGTCAGTTCAATATCTTCACCGTTCGTCTTTTCCTTGCTGGACACGGCAGAATACGGTTTCGGAACAAAATCCTGAATTGCCTTTTCGCGTTCAATGACATGGGCGACAATCGGGCAGACACAGCGGCCAATGCGGATAAAAGAGCCTGCCTTAATAGAAGCATACCGGGTCAGTTCAATTCCCAAGAGCCAGTCCATCTCGCTGCGGGTCTCTGCGGAGGAGGAAAAATCCGCATACCCATCATTAGGTTTTGCCGTCTCAAATGCCTGTTTGACGGTCTTGTTGGTCGTATCGGGCAGCCAGAGCCGGTAGATGGGTTTCGGCTTTTTGAGTCCATACTGGATAATTTCATCAACGAGCCGCTGCCCTTCCCGGTCAGGGTCTCCGGCATTATAAATCCTATCAACGTCTGTGCGGTTCATCAGACTGTTGATAGTTCGAATCAAGCCCTTGACATTGTCCTTCCCCTCGAACTTGAAATTCCAGTTGTCGGGAAAGAACGGAAGCCGTTCCATCGTCCAGGAATGTTTTTTCCCCGGCTCGTAATCCGGAAAATACGCATCCAGGTCAATGAGTTCATATAGATGGCCAACGGAGGAAGCCACGATATAATTCTGGCTTTCCAGCCATGTATTCCGGTCTTTTCCCTGCCGTGTGAACTGTTCGTTCTTCCACCAGGTAAGCCCTGACGCAATGCTGCGTCCAAGCGAAGGCTTCTCAGCGATTACCAGTGTCTTTGCCATTGTTGTCCTCTCTAGTCTAAGCCATTGATGACTGTCTCATACCGGCTGACATCCTGTATTGGCCGCCCGTGCAGCTTGTAATATACTCCAGCAAAACTTCCCGCGACAGCCGAAATGAGCTTTCGGTCTCCGGCAACATCCTGCGCTGCCATGTGGATGCAGGAATCGAAGCTCTTAGATTTCTCAAAACAATACAGAGCTAGAATCAAAGTCGATGCGATATTCCCACTGTTCTCGACTTTTTCAGAATTCAAAATCTGGTCAAGCTGTTCGCCAAGAGCCGCAACGGAATACCTGCCGCCAACCGTTATAACGGCCATTTCAACGGCCTTTCGTTTGTTTCTTTCTCCCTGCGCAAGTTGACGTATAATTTCTGCATAAATACACGAACACAGCACCGCGTCATTGGTGCTGTGAGTCATGGCGGCGACATCCGTCACGGTATTGAGCAGCTGGATGTCATAGACCGGCAGGAATGCAAGCGGAAGGATTCGAACCATGACTTGTGCTTCCGTGCAGCTCTTTTCGGAATTGCCCAGGGTTAGAAGAATTTGATTCCTGATGGCATCACATGAAACGAGCCCGTGACGGGATTCAATCCCCTTCATCGTGGCTAAGAGAATTTTACTGTTCAGGCCCAATGTTTGATTCAGAGCGTTCGGAGAAGCCTTGCCAGGATTCAGACTTGGATTCAAAGCAGCCTGTTCGCCCAGAATAAAACCCGTTAAGCCAGAGGCGGAAGGAGAAAGCTGCGGTTTTAGAAAATACTCAAAGCACATAGCTGTTTCCTTTCCGGCTTATAGTTTTCAGCAAAAAGTTCCCGGTGGGTTCCGGGAACGGATGATGTCAGCGGTACTTTTCCTGAATCTCTTCCTGTGTTGCCAGGCGCGGTTCGCGGGATTTCGAGATGACGAACGGTGTGCAGTATTCGTTCAGCCAATCGATATCACCCCGGTCAATCTGGCTGAAAATCTGGCAAAGGGCATTGACATGAACCCCGGCCCTGGCAGCAGCTCTCAGGAGGTCGCGGCGGCCGTTGAAGATATCGTGGCGGCACTGGTCGTAGAAGACAAACACCATCCGCCGATTGTTCTGGTACTCGTTGTCATCCTCATTGCCCAAGAACATGCGGGATTCCCCGTTATTGGCGATATCGACGGCCTTTCCGATTGCTTCCCCTGCGCCATCCTGCAGTGCAAAGAGGAGCTTGCCATGAGGCTTGCTGCCATAGGTGTCGGAAACCATCCGGCAGATACGCTCAAACTCCCGGTCAAAGCCGATGTAGATGATGACATTGTTCACATCGCGAATCGTCTCAACCACTTCCCTGGCAGCCCAGCGGGTCTTACCCGCTCCGGGCCGTCCAGCAATCACGTTAATGCGAGTACCAGTGTCCATAGCTTTTACTCCTTGTCACTCAGTTTCAGTCGAGTCATCCTGAATTTTGACTTCTTCGACTTTGGTTTTCGGTTCGTCGTCCTCGTCATCCTCATCATTGTCATCGCCTTTGGCGGCAGCAGCTGCTTCCGCTTCAGCCAGGCGTTCCTCGGATTCATCCATCTTGCGAACAAGCTCATCGAAGGTCAGCTTGTGGTCTTCTTTTTTGGGTTCGGAAGGCTTAGCAACTTCTTTCGGCTCTTCCGGCTCCTCGGGGTCCTCAGGGTATTTTTCATCAGGCTCGATTTTCACAATCACGTGGTCGCTGAAAGTCACATAAGCAACAGCAGCAACCGTCACAGCACCAATCACGGCAAGAATATTTTTCAGCATGATAAAAACCGCCTTTCGAGTTTGTGGGTATTTACGATACTTTCAAGTGTACGGGATTCGCAATGGAATACAAGTATCTGCCAAAAGATTTAGCAACCAGGCTCACCGAGGCTTATGCAGACGTTCTGAACGATGCATTTATGGGCGGGGGGTGTGAGGTTTCCAGCGAAAGTGCAGGCAAGGTCAAGCTTTTTCCTCGAACCGTTTCCTACGCTGCTCTGTATAGCGTTTGAGTTCTGCCAGGGAGACGACCTTCACGAGGATTCGCTGAGAGGTCGGGAAGTTTCGCATCACGCCGATGCCTTTCAGGATACGCCAGTAATCGTCCGGAGTGACCTGCCGGATGGTGTAAATCGGACCCTGAGTCAATTCCATGACATAGTTCCCAACCATGATACGGATTCGTTCCCGTTCCTCCAGCTGAATCAGCGAAACATCCTCGTCCACCATCACGCGCACAACTGCGAGCGGGGTGAATTTCGGATGCAGGTTTCCGTTCATGTCAGGTTCAGGAGTAAGGCCGTCCGCGATGTAATCGAGGAACCGCCAGGGCGTGACCCGGTCTCCGTCGAAAACCGGAGCAATCATTTCGGTTTCCGGGACGAATTCGGTGCGAAGGATTTTTGTACCAGCCGGAAGGTCTTTGAGCAGAGATTCCGAGATTTCCTGTTTCATCAAGTCGGCCTTTTCATCGGTCAGGTCATCGATATTGGGGCTGACAACATAGTCGTAATGGACTTCGAGACCGTTCAGCAAAGCCGTAATGCGAAGATAGATTTTATCAAGCTTCAAAGAATTGTTTCCCTCCAACAAAGGCAAGATGTTTTATGAATTTTGCAGCCATCACGATAACGCTCAGCAGCATCACGGGAGCGGATGCAAGGATAACTGCGAACGCCACACACTGGATGACCTGCAAGGCAAACCAGGTGGGAAAGATATTGTCCCGGAACAGACAGAAGGCAAAGACCACAAGACCAATACAGAACCACGACCCCTTGATGTCGTATTTGCTCGGGCATGCATGATACGCTATTTGGCTCATGACGATTGCGAGAATCCAGAGAGCCGGGTGCTTGAAACAGTCATTGCCAAGACTCGACCAGAACCCAAGAAGCAGCTGGCTCATGGTGCAAATCTGAACCATGCCGAGGATTCCCGGTGCAATGCCGATAAGGGTTTGCTGGATGCAGCGCAGTGGATAAAGACCACGCGGCGTATAGTTCACATAACCGAGAACCTCATCGTCCTGTTTCTGGAAAATTTTGTACAGCTTCACGCCATCGATTCGAGCACCGGTGAAGATGGCAACCAGGAGATGGGAAAGCTCGTGGTGGATAACGCCGATTGCAGTAACACGGGTATCGTAGAACCTTGCCGTCTTAGTGCCGAACGCTTTCATGACAAGCCAGAGACTCAAGTTCCGGCCAAGCCATTCGATAGCAAGAATCACCACAATGGTCAAGACAAGGCATTGTCCCTGCCAGGCATCGAGATGTTCAAGAATTCTGCTGCTGTTCACACAATCACCTTCCGCACGCATTGGCACTCACAGGTTCCCAGCCGTTTCAAGCAGCAGAGTTTCGGAACCTGCCACGGTGGGAAGCTGGCAGATGCGATACGGCAAAGGCAGGCATATTGGCAGTCAGGTTTGTTTGCCTTGCAGATGCACAAGTACCGATATCGCTTCATGTCCAGCTCCTCCTGCTATGATTTAATTATACCATGAGCCGAACATGCCCTCAATGCGAAGGGCGAATTGTTAGCAGTTTAGACACAAATGCAAGAAGCAAGGAATCCAGGCAGCCGAAGCCCAATGGAGCAGCTACGCAAGCTAAGACCCGGGATGTAGGATGAGCAGCTACGCGAATGCCAGGGAGCAAAGAAGCACCAGCCCAAAAGCAAGGCAGCTACGCTCCAGGCGGCAGTGGACATAACTCGCAACAACCCGCAACGGCCGCCAAATTGCAGCTAAGGAATAGTGGGTTTCCTAAGGCAAAGCTATGACAAAGCCAATCCCAAGGAACTCAAAGCCAATCCTAAGCAATCCTAAGCTAACTCTAAGCCAATCCTTCTCAGTTCAAATCTAGTAGTCCCTCTTACTTATCAATGCCCTTTATATATAATATAGAGCTCTACTAAGGGGACGCGAACAAACGCCTGAAAAACATTGCCAAGCCGTTTGACATTCTTAGGCAGGGTCCGTTTTTCAGGGGAAATCGGGCTCCTGGACTCCTATTACCAGTCCAGCCGACTATAAATTTTTAAGTCGGAAAAGCCGTCATGGCCGCCACGTGGGCCACTGCATCCGTCCGCAGTTCAGCTATCAGCCCCAAAAGGGCGGGATTCGTGTTGATTTCCTTTGGATTTTGTTCTCGCTCGCAAGCGGGCGTGTCCTCCGAAAGGGTACACTTATCCTGAGATTTTGAAGTCACAGCTAAAACGCGAAAATATTGTAGCGTTTGCCAGCATTTGTGGTCCGTCAAGTCCTCTACCAGCATCCCGGCATTGCGAGCGTGACTCCTCAGCCGCAGCCTGTTCGGGAATTTTGTTCTCACTCATAAATGGGCGTGTCCTTCTCGAACGTGTGAGTCTAAATTTTGCCTCACCGGGACTGTCAATAGTGAATTGAACCTTGCACAAAAGGAAGAGATTCGCTTCAAATCCTGCACATCAACCCGGCAAACTTATGTTCTCGCTCTTAAAAGGGTGTGTCCGTTTGCCGACCAGAGATACGGGTTCAAATTGTAATGACTTCCAGCATATAGCTTTTTAAGGTTCTATTCGCGCAAAAAGTATGGAATTGTGAAGGTACTAAAAAGGTTCAGGTTGCAACTTGCCGCGTTCGGCCGTAGTCAAAGTGCCTTTGAACTTTGCCAACGCCATCCCAGAGCTGACTTATCGCAGAGCAGCAGCTGGTCGCATAGTTGTTCAGAGCATCCTTGACGGAGTGCCAACCTTTGTGGAATTGAGGTTCAAAGCACAGCTGATTGTACGCATCACTGAATGGAGCAAAAGGCACATTGTCGTCCGGCTTGTTGTCATCCTTAGAAGAGTCCTTCTTCTCAGTAGTGACGGTCTCGGTACTGTCAGCAGCCTTGGCGGTCGCAACCGTCTCAACAGTTTCAGCGGATTCAGCAGTCACAGTAGCTTCATTAGCTTCCTGCGGCTTTGCCGTTTCCAGTTCGTCAGCATTCTTCGGTTCGGGAGTCTCCACGATAACCGTGACGTGACCAACGAGCTTATTGACCGCCTTGTCAACGAGCATGAGGTCTTCCTCAGACACGAAGTCGAAGGACCGGTTCAGAGCGTTGAACACCGTGTTCCGGTTGACGCCCATCAATTCAGCAACCTTTTGCTTCTGGTATCCCATCTCAACGAGCCGCTGAGCCGTCAGGTTCTTGACGCGGAATGCCTGTTGTTCCTTCTCCACGATATCAAGACCACGCACTTTCGCCTGCTCATAGACAGTAGGAACCGAGATTTTCAGTTCCTTTGCAATGGCGTGGGCGGACAACCCGGAAGCATAGAGTTCCGGGATGCGGTCATAGATGACCATGCGCTGTTTCCGGTGTTCCTGAGCCTCGTACTTCTGACGATGGTTCCGGATGCGGTAGTCGGGAATGATACCATGATTGATGAGAACACCGAGCATGTAACGGTCAGCCTTGGAGCTTGCAATCGGAGGCGGGATTTCACCTTTTTCGTAACGCTTCGGCTTGGATTCGTCCTTTTTCCCCTCCGCCTTAGGATTCTTGAGAGCGCTCGCGGGAATACCGGAGAGTGCTTCAATCGTCGAGTTCTTGCAAGGATATTTGCAGGTGGAAACAAGATGTGCAACTTCCTTGTCAGAGAGAGGCTGAGAAAAAGTGCGGTTGATGAGCTGCGCCTTATCCATATCCGGATGACCACCCCGGTCATAGCAGGTGGAAAGTACAGCCAAGAGGGTGTTGTGGCGGTTTCCTTCGCCACACGGATTTGCCTGAAGGTATCGAAGCGCCAGTTCAAAGCGACAGACAAAGTTTGCTTTCCGTTCTTCCTTCTTCTTGTAATTGTTCAGAACGTCAAGAAGATGCGGATAGCGCATGCACATTGCCGCAAAACGCTTTTTAGCCCAGTCGAGGATTTCGTCCTCAGTCTTGTTGAAGTTTGCATCAGACGGAGCAACTTTCTCATCAACAAAGCGATAAGGGACTTCATACTGGTCTGCGAGCTTCAGCAAATTGAAGGGCTTTCCTTCAGGGACCCGAATACAATGGCAGCAGCGTTTTGCCTTGGTGTTGTAAGTACCAGGCAGACGAGCAACGCGATTGGTTTCATGCACTGCCTTATCCAGCTCAACATTCTCCGTGAACTGGGCCTTTTCAATCAACTCATTCAGCTTGAGAGAAATTGCTCTATGTACGCCGCTGTAGGCCAAGCCGTAAGAGAGATTGTTCGGGTTGCAGGGCTCAAGAAACACAAATAAGCCAACACCACGGCCGCTGTTGGAAACTGCACAATCCGGAATCTCATGATGATTCACGGCATCCAGTACAATTTCACTGATGCGGTCGCTGATGTCAGCTGGTGCGTTTTCATCGTGGCAATCAATGTCAAAGAACAACATGCGCAGCTTTTCGACATCCGCCTTACAACGGATACCTTTTCCGCGCAGAGATTTCTGAGGATGGAATGTATTGATGGAGAAGTAGATGTTGGTGGAGGTATCCCAATAAGTCGGGGTCCCGTATTTCGGGCTGATTTTATCAAAGATGCGCTCACGAACACCGGCTTCAAGAGACTCGGAATTGACTTGGGCAACGGTTTTCATTTTCTCTTCCCCGTTTGTCCGAACCAAAAACTGAGTCACGCCATCAGCGTTCACATTGCTCAGCAGCTTTACAAATGCGTCATCAAGGGCAGTGCAGCCAAGTGCCTGTCCGAAGATGGTATTCGTTTTTGTAAAGCTGCTATTCAACATTGATGTGTCCTTCTGATTTTGTATTCAGGTGTTGGGATTTTGACCCATACTTTCATTTTCCGCGATTCGCACATCCTCGCTAGATAACAGCTCTACAAACTAAACACTAATTAACAAGAGAATTTTGTAAATAATGCACAAAACAAGCCTGGAACATAATCCAGGGTCGATTGAAACACTCAAAAGATTTGTCCCGAAAGCAGTCAGTATTTTGGATTCTGCTGAACGCATGTACAAAAATACCCCTGACCGAAAATACCGGTCAAGGGCAGGTTTTTTAGGTTTGTGAAGGCACAAACACAACGAAATAATCGTCTTTATATCCTTGTGTCCACCCGGAAAGCTGGTTTAGATATTCAATGCAGGGACCGCTTTGGGAACGCCTTAAAAGGATGGCATCAAAGTCAAATTGGTTCATACAGTCTTCCATGCCAGTGTCGGTGGAATAGCTCATGAATGCAAAATTCACACTTGCTTCGATAACATCATCAGGGAACAGGTCTGCTCTGGAATCCGCAAAGCTTTTGATGCCATGATAGATGCAATATCCGCCGTCATTGTAGGAGGTATAGAGCCGCTGCGGGTTGAGGTCTTGGATGTATGAGACAAGGTCAGCTGTGATGTAATCCCCCGTCTTACCGGGGTCGTTGGCCATGGAAGGTGCATAGACAGCAGATACGAGAACGAGCACGGCAGCTGCAGCGATAGTGTATTTCTTGGTGTTTCCCGCCCAGGAACTGTTGGGCCTGCCGCCAGCTTTCCACATCCGGTTTTCCTGTGCGGAGATAAGAGAACCGAGGAATCGATAGATGAGAGGAGTCATAATAATGACCCAATAGCTGCGGATTCGGACATACATTGCGGTCATGAACAGGCAGCAGAGATACGGGGCAAATTCTGTGAGCTTTACCTTCATTTTGTAGGCTACAATCAGGAACAGGAAGGCAAGGCACAGAAACACAACTTCATTGGCCAGATGGCTCGGCATCCACTCAGAGACATATTTCTTGGTCGTCTCGTTGTTCGTCACAAAGAAATAGATATAGAGCTTGACGCCGTATGGATTTAGAAGTCCAGCCAGAATATCGGAAAGAAAGACCTGGAACAGAGCACGGAACCGTTTTTTCGAGTCGCCCCTTTCGTTATAGATATCAAAGGCATTGATGTTAGGAGCAAAGCACAGGACCAAGAATAGCAGATTGAACGCGAACAGAATTGGCAGTGCCCCGCCGTGCAGGTTCGCCCAAAGAACGCTCACGACAGGAAGCAGCCAGCGGAGCTTTGTGTCAGGTTCTTCATAAACTTTGTTCAGCAGATAAAATCCGACAGTAAAGAGTGTTAAGCCGATGTTTTGCGGTCTTCCTGCCCAGTCGAGCGGCAGCGTGACAAGAGCCAAAGCCAGGATATTCATGAAAGGGTCTTTGATTTGTCTGCCCCAGATATATTCAATGAACAGGCAATAAGCAAAGACGGTCACCGCGATGAACGCAAGCATTCCGTAAACAGGATTCACAGAAATGCAGGAGAAAGCGTAAAGAATCAGGCTGCCGAGCCAGGAATGAGCCGTCTCCTGCAAATCAAGTCCCGGCCCCAGCCAGGAGAAAGTATCCTGAGTTGGAATAGCTTTATCTTGCCAGATACTTTTTCCCAGGGTAATATGCCAAAAATAATCGCTGTCAACGACTCCTTGCCGTTCTGCCATAATGACAGTAATGGCAGTTACGATGATGGACGCGAATAGATAGAGTGTTTTATTTGACCTTTTGGCTTTGATTGCAAGCATAATGATTCCTCCTAAAAACAAAAACGGGCAGACCCATGGAGGTCTGTCCGTTATTTTGAGTCTTAATTTTAGAGTATGCGATTCGCAAGAAAAGGCAAATCAGATGATGTTTCGTTTTTCGAGTGCTCGGAGCATTGTACGGTATACATGCGTATTTGGGCAATAGCCAGGGCCAAAAAATACAGCGTCGCTCGTTCCGAGTGTAATACATAGTGCAGCCGCGACAGCTGGGCTTCGGGAATATCCAGCATCACAATGCACAATAATTTGAGAGACTTTATCTTTGTACTTCAGAAAAGCATCGATAATTTGGTTTGCATCGTCCTCCCTCATAGGGATTAACCCGCCAATAGTTGCTGAAGCATCGATGTCGTCAAATTGCAAAAATTCCACATGGCGAACCATATCATTCGGCGCTTGCTCTAGTATTTCAGGGATGGTGTCGTCTGTACTGGAAATCGAGACGATGAGGGTTGGCTCCATAATGTTATCGGTATCATATTCGGGACCATATCCTTCTACTGCTGCCAAGCATTGTGTACGGTACATTGTTTTTATTTTCATAGTTTTTTCCTGTTTCATTGCGATTTACCCTCCTGCATTTATGATTTCTATATTTTTATTATCCGTGGCTCGCACGATTTTGCATCAAAAAAGCTGCCTATCTGAAGATAGACAGCTCTGGATTATATACACGTAGGTCTGGAATTTTGAGCCCTATATCTTATTGCTGTTCCAAACCGCACAAGTCACCGAAGCGACGATACAGCCACCGGCGATGTGGAGCATCAGAACCGCAATATTGATGAGAGCACCGAGTGTTTCGTGGCTGAGACCGGAATTGAAGATACCGATATCAGCAATTAGGGATATCGCCATTATCACGAATGCTCCTGCAGCTGCAAAACAGCCAATTGCGGGCTTGGAATTCTTCATCCAACCAAACGTTTCTTTGGCCTTGGATATGAACTTGAGCCCGTCCTTCTCAATGTAGAAATATCGCTCTCTCGTCGCGCAAGCCGAGACATACAAGGCAGCCAGCGCAGAGGCCACGCCGAAAATGCAGAATACGACGGTTCCGGTCCTGACAAAAGAACTCAGGACTAGCATCAGAATGGATTCCGACGTCAGCGGAGTTACAGCTTTCAGCAGAGACTGAATCAGAATGAGAAGCAGGGTGACTCCGATTGCTTCCGCTGCGATGATGGCGGATATAGCGGAAATTCGTGCCGCAGCGTAGTCGTTGCGAATAGTATTAGATTTCATAGTTTTACACTCCTTTGATTTGTGCTCAAGCGATACCGTGAATCGTCTGAAGCAAATAAACTTTGTTAGACTTGTTGCTGAGCCAGAGCCTTTCTGCTGCCGGGTCCATCAAGCCAAACCGCTTGTGAACTGCGTGCAGAAAGCAGGCTTTGATTTCAGTGTCCGATGAGGTATACGATACGCGGGCGCACCGGATATCCATCTCGTTAAACTCGTGTTCGAAGAACAACGTCAGCAGAAGAAATTCTTCGTGGGTATCATGGACCCCATCCTGATAGAGAGAACCATCCTCGTTCAGAATGGTCGCCTGCGTGTTTTCGCACATATGTTGGCGAACCATGAGGTTTACGACATCAGGTCCCAGACGGAAGTCCCTCTGAGTAGAATTTTTGTAGAAGTGGTACAGGTTTGGGCAGAGATGATTCATCACATATCGAACTTGCTCCTCTTCTGTCCCCTTGTCAGCGGCATCCGCAAACCATTTGGGAAATCTTGCATAGGAATAGGAATTCTGCGGCAGGTAGAGCTTTTCGAGCAAAGCCTCAACTCTCTTCCCCGGTTTAGACGGGTCATATTCATGCTGATTTGCCTTCTGGATAAGATACTGCGACCAATCCAGGGGTGAATCAAATCCGTGGTATTTCATAACGTTAACCTCCTTATGCGACTGCATCGTAAGACACAACACCAGCGACCAGATACCGACTTTTGCTTCCAGTAAGTTTCTGTGCTGCAGTTTCCGCGAAGTGCAGATATGCGGTCATCAAGGTGCTGTCAGACAGCCGGTAAGCGTCGATGGAAACAACAGACAAAACGACCAGGTTGCCGCGTTCATCCAGAACGGATTTCCAGCCGTTTGCCTCACAGATGCTTTGCATTTCAGCAAGACACTTTGGCGCAGCCGGGATAATTGCCTTGACAAGGATTCTGGCCTTGCCATTGTAAAGTGGAACGGAACGGCCAATGCCGCCTAAAACTTTGAACATAAGAGCACCTCCAGTGTTTTGCTTTTACGCCATGTTCTGCTCGAATACAGCGTAAAAGTTGTGATAGTGTTCAAAATCATCCTTGGCCCACTCACCTGCAATGTACAGTGGTAGGTCATCGAATTCTTTGCAATCGTCGAGAGTGTACGGAACGGCATTACCGTGGCATCCGTCTTCCTTATCATCCGCAAGCATTTCATCGGCCGCTTTTTTGGCAGACTCAAGGCTCATATGTACTCCGCCACAAATTGCAACAGAGTCAAATGTGCCAATATCGTCGTTAGAATAATGGGACAGGATAACATAGCACTTTTTTTCACTGCTCAAGGTGTTTAGTGCCATAGTTGCGCCGTCTACATAGCCGTAGCAGTAGGCAGCATTGTAGCAAGTTCGGTCTTCGTAGCTGTTCGCCTCGCGGTTTTTAGCTTCGATAAGTTTGCAGATAGTTTCTTTGTTATCAGACATAATAAATACCTCCATAGTTGTAGCGTTAAAACGGATAAGAACAACGGTGCCCTAGAGCAATCGTCCGTTTTGCGCAGCTTCGCCGAAATAAGAATCGACAACCTCCTTTGCAAATGCAAAGTAGGTTTCGCGGTCCTCTTCCGTGACCCGTTCGGCAAGAACAGGTGTGTTCAGCTTCACGCACAGACGATTGGCAAAGTTCACCTGAGCCATCAACCCTTCGTGCAGCGCTCGACGATGACGGTCAAGTCCCATGACATACTGTCGGAACTCTTCACCATCCATCGTGAAGCGTGCGTGTTGTATCTGGACTTCCTGGCTCGTCACTATGTTGACGTAGTCAACACAGGTTTTGAGCATCTCGACAACGTCTTCAACGCAGTCGTTCAGCAGTTCAGAGGCCATAAGGGCGGTGTACAGGTCGTTGACCTTGCAGCAGAGGGTGTTGTTGCGGCTATTCAGATTGATACTCATACTTCTCCCCTTAACGCGGGGTCATCGTGCGGCTCTTGGCTTTTGCCTCCACCGCAATGTGGACCCCGTAAAGGGTTTGGATTGATTTACTTGTTACAGATGCTTCCGGTTGAACCGGTCGTATAATAGGTGTTGAGAACCTCTTTGGCGAACGCAGCGTAGGCCGGGGAATTGGCAAGGGAATACATGTTGCCGGAGTTCATTTCGGTTTCAATTGCGTTTGCCACATCTCCAGCAATCGGTTCCGTGTTATATTTTTTGCACAGTCGATTGAGCGAAGCGACATTAGCAGTTGCATTCTCAAGCAGATTGATGCGGGCAGAATCGACACTGCGATAAAAAATGCGGTAGCTTGCAGCATCCATCGTGATACGAGCTTGCTGAATCATGATTTCCTGTTCTGCTAAGAACTTGGCATAGTTTGCAAGACTGTTGAGACTGTCAACGACCATAAAGGCAAGGTTGCTATCACCAGCCTTCTGCATCGCTTCGTATAGTGCTGCGACTTTCTTTGTGAGAAGAGTGTTCTGGTTATTAGGGTTAAAATTCATAAAATCGGTCCTTTCTTTTTCGTGTAAACAAAAAAAAGCAGGCCCATCCGAAGATGAGTCTGCTTTCTGCTACAGGTTGTGAATAACTATGGATTTGCTGGTATCCATCGTACAAGACTGATTTTATCCAATCCGCAAGCGCGGTCAAGCGAAATCAGCCTTTGTATCCCTTGGATATTTTTTTGGCCAGATACACTTGGCCTTTGGGGGTAATCAGCGTCTTACGCGATGTATGGTAAGTGGTGCCGACATAGTACACCGTTTCCTTAACCTCGAAGATTCCCTGGTCGATGTAGCGCTGGTAAGCAACATTTGCAGAGTCAATATACTTTTCTTTGCGCAGCCACGCCATCAGACGGTTGCGGCCGATGTTGATACGGTCGTTGGCAAGACATTTTGCAAACTCGCCGAAATCGACGCTGTTCACGGATGCACTCACTGCACGGTGGAACTCAACACTCTCCTGCTGCACGCCGATAATGTTGTCCTGATTCTTGACAGCTTCCAGCGAAGTGACAAGCAAAGCCTTGGTTTTGGCGTCCGTGTTCGGGAGCCAATTATCGACAAAGACCACAGGGTCGTTTACATAGCCACCGGTCTGGCGAATTCGGGGCAAGAGTTCGTCGAAGACCCAGGTCTCAAACTGCTCTGCCTCGGGCTTGTTAGAGCGGCAGATTAGACGATACACGTTGCCTTCCGAGATGAACTTGATGATGCGGGGAACGCCGTTCACATCCGCTCTGCCCGCCTTGATGCCATCGTGGCGGCAATGTATGTTCAGCTCATGGCTGGGGTTCGAGTAGCCCAACGCCGAGCAAACATCTGCGGCACAAAAATAAAATTTATTGTCGTCCTCCATGATGCGCAATTCACCGAACATCTCGGACAAAAAGACTTCAGGTATACGGTTGTTCATAG
>ERZ1034913.134-NODE-134-length-72210-cov-8.774846_pt1 | contig 72210 bp, 68 predicted proteins | sample MGYA00520697_ERZ1034913 | MGnify/ENA primary metagenome ERZ1034913 (study PRJEB33766, sample SAMN09781786) | gut metagenome | biome: gut microbiome | host: Homo sapiens | place: Madagascar | study: EMG produced TPA metagenomics assembly of the PRJNA485056 data set...
ATCCCATCCCCAAGCCTTCAACGCGAATCTCAAGCTTTATGTGAACACGCCCTAGGGCGTGATGACGGGGCGTCGGGCTGGTGCAGGCGCCGCAAGGCGCAGACAGGGGCTGGGGGCTGACCGCCAATTTCGGCGGGTGTGGCCACGGTCTCTTCATCGGCAGTGGGCAGCATGCGTGCCTCGCGCCAGCGGCCCCAGCGGTAGTAGGCCAGACTCATGAACATGGCGCAGATGGAGCTTGCGGGAAAGCTCCACCAGATGGCATCTGCACCCAGCCAGGGCTGCAGCCATTTGGCCAGCGGCAGGCGTATGCCCCACAGTGAAATGGCCAGAATGACCAGCGGTGGAATCACGGCGCCGGTAGAGCGCACCACGCCGGAGATGACAAAGGTCACGCCAAAGAACACAAACGAGCCAATGGCAATGTGGTTGAGGTGGCGCGCTGCCTCAAGCGCGGCGCTGCCTGCGGGGAGAAACAGGCCCAGTACATGGCGATCCAGCAGCACCAGCGGAATGATCAGCAGACCGGTCATCCAGATGTTGCACCAGATGCCTGCAGTGGCGGTGCCATCCACGCGCTGCCAGAGCTTGGCGCCCACATTCTGTGCCGCCATGGTGGAGCAGGCCGCGCCGATGGCCATGGCCGGCATTTGCACATAGGTCCACAGCTGCAGCGCCGCGCCGTAGGCGGACGAGGTGTCAATGCCATAGCTGTTGACCATGCTCATCATCATGAGCATGGCCAGCGAAATCATCACCATCTGTGCGCCCATGGGCAGGCCTTTGACCACCAGCGCACGCAGGATGGCCGCATGGGGCAGGAAGTAGTGCAGCTGCCTGCGCCCAATCCACAAGGGGTGTCTGCGGTGGTAGAGCCACAGCAGCATGGCGACAAAGCTGATGGCGTTGGACACCAGTGTGGCGGTGGCCGCGCCGGTGATGCCCATGGCCGGGAATGGCCCCCAGCCAAAAATCAGTACCGGGTTGAGAATGACGTCCAGCACCACCACCAGCAGCAGGAACAGAAACGGGGTGCGGGTATCGCCTGCACCGCGCAAAATGGCCGAGACAAAGGCAAACAGGTACAGCAGCGGAATGGCCAGAAAGATGACGCGCAGATAGCTTTCAGCCAGCGGCAAGGCTGCGTCTGGCGTGCCCATCCAGTTCAGAATGTGGCGTGACAGCGGGTAGCCCAGTGCCGCAATGCCTATCGATGCCAGACCAAAAAACGTGGCGCTGGTGCCCATGACACGGCGGGCCTGCTGCAAATCTTTGGCCCCCATGCTTTGCGCGACGAGGATGGTGGCAGCCATGCCCACGCCAAACACCAGCCCAATCAGCAGGAACATGATGTTGTTGGCATTCGCCGTGGCGGTGATGGCGGCTTCACCCAGGTAGTGACCGATCCACATGGCGTTGACAGAGCCATTGAGGGACTGCAGCACATTGCCCGCCAGAATGGGCAGGGCAAACACCACCAGGGTGCGGGCAATAGGGCCTTGGGTCAGGTCTCGGGTAGGGCTGGAGGGCATAGAGGGATTGTGGGTCTATCGTGCGCCCAGTCTGCCGGACAGCGCCTAAGATTGCAGCATGTGCCAAAACACCACCTCTTTTTCTTCTGACATGGCAGATGCTGCTGCATTGCAGGCTTGGCCTTCCAGGCGCTGGGCCGATGTGTCTGCACGTGACTTTGCGCTCGCCCAGCGCAGCGGCCTGGCGGCGCAGACGGTGGCCATCCTGCCGGTGGGCGCGGTGGAGCAGCATGGCCCACACCTGCCGCTCAAGGTCGATATGGCGCTGGTCGAAGGCGTTGTGGACGCGGCCCTGCCACTGATGGCTGCCGATGTGCCGGTGCTGGTGCTGCCTACGCAGGCTATTGGCTTGAGTCTGGAGCACCAGGACTACGCGGGCACGCTGAGCCTGTCTCCAGCCACTCTGCTGGCTGTCTGGACGGAGCTGGGGGTCTGCGTGGCACGTGCCGGGGTGAAGAAGCTGCTGATCTTTAATGCCCACGGCGGCAATGTGAGCAGCATGGACATCGTGGCGCGCCAGCTGCGCATGCAGTGCGGGCTGCTGGTCTACCACAGCAGCTGGTTCAACCTGCCGCAGCCAGCAGGTGTGAACGAAGCCTTCAGCGCCCATGAACACCGCTTTGGTGTGCATGGTGGCGAGACCGAGACTTCCATGATGCTGCATCTGGCCCCTGAGCTGGTGCGCATGGAGCATGCGCGCCACTTTGCCAGCAGTTCCGAAGTGCGAGCCCGGCAGTTTCCCATTCTGGGCAATGGCAAAAGCGCCAAGCTAGGCTGGGCCATGCAGGACTACAACCCTCAGGGCGCAGCGGGCAATGCCGCTGCCGCAGATGCTCAGCGCGGCCAGGCCCTGGTGCAGGGGGCTGCTGCCAGTCTGGCGCAGCTGTGCGCAGAAATTCATGCCCTGCCTGAGGGCACGGTAGGTGGGCAGCCTCAGCCGCTGGGTTGATCGTCCAGCAGCACGGACTCCAGCTGCCAGTGGTGCAGCACTTCACGCAGTATGAGCAGGGCTGCTGCGGCCTGCGGGGTCTGCGGCACATCGTGGATGGGCACCTGCGGGTGCATGGCTTGCATGACCAGCAGATTGAACAGTGTTTCCACCGCCTCGCGGCGCACGCTGTGGGTGTGTGCCTGGGCACGGCCCAGTGCAATGCGACCCACGGCATGCAGCAGCCGGTCATTGAGCAGCAGCATGCTGTGCGCTGGAATCTGGGTGGCCACAGGCATGATGGTGTCTTCGACCAGCATGATGCCGTGTTCCAGCTGGGCCTCGTTCGGCATGCGGTTGCCAAACACCTGCTGCGCCAGCAGGTCCAGCCCCAGAGGCAGTTGCAGGGCCACAGGCGCGTCGGACCCGTGCGGCTGTGCGTAGATCAGCACCTGGCTGCTGTGTGCGAACAGGTGCAGGCACACCAGCGCCTGATTGCCACACAGGCGCTGCCAGCGCTGGAGCGTAGCAGCAGGTGGTCGCGGTGCATGCGTGTCAAGGCTGACGGAAGAAGACATACTGCATCCCTGAAGGTCGGACTGACCATTGTGCACCGGCCGTGTGACAAATGCTTGCGAATTCTTGTGCAGACCTGCACTTTGCAGCATGTGCTTACATCGCTGTAGTGCTTTGCCAGCAATTGTCTATGCCTTCAGGCAAATGTCTCCCAGCCTCGGGTGTCTGGCGTATCCAGATGGTTCAGGGTGTTGAAGCTTTGCAGCATCAGACGCTTGGGGCTCATGCTCAGCGCTGTGATGGCGGTATTTCGGATGCGCATGTTGAGGGCGATCGCCACTTCGGGGGAAGTACCCAGTACGGAGCTGATGGCGGTGGCAATCGGCCCGCCGCTGCTGACCACCAGCACCTGGCCTGCATGGTGCTGCTGGCGCATCTGCTCCAGTGAATGGCGCACCCCGTCTGAGAAGGCCTGCCAGCTGGGCATGCCTTCGGGGGAAATGACGCCAGCCATCCATTGCGCCAGCGCATCGCACAGCAGACGAAAGTGGGCCTTGAAGCCTTCGGGCGTGCAGGCCGGGCCCAGAGGCTCAGCCTGCATACACCGTATCAGTGCATGGCTGTCGTACTCATTGAGCGCAGGCAGTGCCGTGGCTTCGGGCAGGCCGGGCAGGCCGTCCTGTATGCCCGCCAGCGTCTGCACATGCCGCTGCAGCGTGCCGGTGTAGACCGCATCAAAGCGCATGCCGCGCTCCTGCCAGTAACGCCCCAGCTGCTGCGCCTGCTGCAGGCCCAGTGCGCTGAGCTGGTCATAGTTGTCGGCCCCGAAAGACGCCTGGCCGTGGCGAACAAGGTAGATGGTTCCCATGCACAAGGATTCTGATTAAGGCCTTTTGAAGAGGCTGTCTTTTGCGTGACCAAGGTATTTTTACTGCTTATCTAAATGAGAACCATTCTTATTTTTATATAGAATAGCTGATTCTTTAAAGATACAAATGGAGAGGTGAAAAAACATGGCCACGTGGGAGAGAGTCGTCGCAGTAGCTGCGGCATGTGGGGTAGGAGGTGCTGCGTGGGCAGTAGATGATGAAAGTGGCCACAGTGCAGCAGAAAAAAGCATGCCGACGGTCCACGTGACAGCACAAAGTTTGGAGGTGCGCGTTTATACACGTGAAGAGATGGATGCAGCCCCAGAAGGTAATCGCGATATCTCTTCACTGGTAGCGAACCATCCTGCCGTGCGGCAGAACCCCACAGTAAATGGGGCTGGTAATCGCGGCAGCTTAGCACCAGAGTCTTTCTCCATCCATGGACAGAGTCCGTACCAGAATCAGTTTCAGGTCGATGGCATCAGTGCTACGAATGTCATCAGTCCTCAAAATCAGAACCTGAATTTGCAAGTGGGCAATGTGCCTGGGTTTTCGCAGGCCTACAACATTGACACAGAACTGCTTGATTCAGTGGAGGTGTATGACAACCGTGTGCCCGTCGAGTTTGGGCGTTTTACGGGTGGTGTGGTCGATGCGCAGATCAAAACGCCTCAGGGCACCAACAAGGTGGAGGTCAAGCGCAGCTTTAACAGCTCAAACTTGACGCAACAGAAAATGCCGCCCCGCGTGACAGAAGCCTGGGAGGAGGGGGAGCCCGGATATTCGGCACGCTGGAAGAAACACTTTTCGAGCATCAACGCGGATGTAAAGCTGTCAGACGAGACTGCCGCATTGCTGGCTTTTTCCCGGCGTGAGTCGGAGATTCAGCGCACAGGCAAGGTGCTTGACCGTACTTCTGGTATCCCCAATGGCAAAACGACGCGATTGGTCGCGACCGACCATAGTGACCAGGTGGACAACGTTTTTGCCAAGTTCCATAGGCGCTGGGGACAGGGGCTAGATACCAATCTGACGTTGAAATACGCCGATCGCCAGGAACATCTGGTCGACAATTTTTTTGCCGATACTGCATGGACCAATCAGCAAAAAGCTTATGGCATCGGTCTGGATGCCACACAGGTGCTGGATGCTGGCAAGCTAAGCCTGAAGTTCGGTCTGGACCAATTGAATGCGCAGCGTAACTCCAGCGGGACGGAGTTCGTCACGCAGCAGTTTGCTGACAAGTCGCTCAGCCAATATACCTATGGGGGATTTGGCACAGAAGCCTTGGAGCAGCAACAGGTGACTGCCAAGTTGCGCATGGACTGGAAGACGCTGCAAACAGGAGTGGTGAGTCACAAGATTTATGCGGGCGTCGACGCGCAAAGCATTGATGCGCATTTTGACCGCAAGCAAGATGCGTATGCCTATCGCGCCGTACAGCAGTTGGATGGCTCGCAAAAGTATTTCAATAAAACCCACTATATGGCTGGCAAGGTGAAGGCTGGCTATAACAGCACGTCGCTGTATGTGAGTGACACCATGCAGTGGGGCAACTGGAGCGCGATACTGGGCGCGCGGGTTGATCGTGACAACTATTTCAAGAATACCAACTTTGCGCCGCGTGGCCGTGTCGATTGGGACGTGCTGGGCAATGGCAAGACACAGCTGGGGATTGGCTGGTCGCGTTACTTCGGTCTGGACCTGCTGGGCTATGCGCTGAGCCAGGAAAAAAGCAAGCTGCAGCGCCAGCTGATTGACTCTAAAGGCAACCCTGTCGATAAGCCTGCCGCAGGCCAAATCCATCTGATCGATGGTGTGAAGACGCCGCGTTCTGATGAATGGGCCTTCGGGGTAACGCAGCAGCTGTCTGAATATCTGGAAGCTGGGCTTACCTATGTGCGGCGCATGAGTCGCGACTCGGTGACAAGCGATTCCATTGATGGCCAATACGTATACACGAATGGTGGTTATGGCAAGTCTGAAACGGCTACGTTGAGCCTGCAGACGCTGCGTCCCTGGAATGCGCTGGCTGCCCAATGGCGCGGTCGGGTCGATTTCAGCTGGCACGATGCTTGGCGCAACCATGATATGGCCGAGGCTTGGGCTGCAGAAGCCAGCCTGCCAGATGACGTGATTATTTATAACGATCAAAAGATCCTGCGCAAAGACAAGCCTGCCAGTGATTTCAATCAACCGCGGCGGCTGAGCATTGGCTGGACAGGGGTCTGGCAAAAACAAGGTGTGACCTGGGGGAATCGTGTCAATTGGAATAGCAGCAAAAGTGGCATCACATACCTGGGGGTTTCTGCCAAGCCAGAGCAGTTAGAGCGCTATGGCTCTCAGCGACTTGCATCGTATTGGACCTGGGACACTTCCATCACCTGGAAGCCGCAGCAGATCAAGGGATTGCTTCTGAATGTCGATGTTCTGAACCTGCTCAACCGCATGGCGCCGATTGCAGTGACAACACCGACTGCTGCGAACAATGTGCGTTATCAGACCGGACGTGAAATTTGGTTGAACGTTGGGTATGAGTTCTGAGAATGAGTGTCGCTTGATAAGCTGATTAAAGCGACAGTATTTAAAAGTGCGCAGCTAGTAATAGCTGCGCTTTTAGTTTTTATGGCATACACAATGAGACGGAGTCTAAAAAGAAATATGCGACGTACTTTCTGGAGTATCGCAGGCGCGGTTGTTTGGCTGACGAGCATGACCACTATGGCTCAAACCATACGCGTGGAGCCTAACGCCACCACCAAACTCGCCCAAGCCTCTGCTCCCAACACGGCTTTGGCACGCTTGCTCAATCCCGTGGACAACCAGGCCTTCGAATGTGGAGAGCAAGCAGGCTGGAATATCGAGTGCCTGCGCTCTCGCTACCAGGGAACCCCTGGGCATTGGCCCAAGCCGGTGATTGATGAAGGCAAGGCATGGAAGGAAATGGCTCCGGTTCCTGCGGTGCAGCCGCCTGCGGATGCCAAGGCAGAAGCGCAGCGTGCTTTGGGGGCGGTGCTGTTCTTTGACCCGGGTTTGTCGCGCAAGGGCGCGGTCTCTTGCGCTTCTTGTCATCAAGCCGACAAGGCGTTTACCGATGGGCTGGCGCAGAGTGTGGGTGAGGACAAGCTCATGGGGCGTCGTCGTGCACAGACCTTGTTTGCTGCGCCATTCTCGGAAAAGCTGTTCTGGGATGGCCGTGCAGGCTCTCTGGAAGAGCAGTCCAAGGGCTCCATCCAGAACACCTTTGAGATGAACAACACGCTCGACGCTGCGGTGGCCCATGTGAATGCACAGCCCCAATACCAGGCGCTGATACAGACGGCCTACGGCACTCAGAAGGTGGATGAGGATGAAATGGTGGCGGCCATTGCCAGTTTCGTGCGCACCCTGCGCCCATCGACAACGTTGGCGGATGAAGTGATTGCTGGCGACACAAAGGTCCTGTCTGACCAGCAGCTTCTGGGCTTGCACCTGTTCCGGACGAAAGCACGCTGCATGAATTGCCACAGTGGTGCGCTGCTGACAGACAACGAGTTCCATGACCTGGGCCTGTCGTTCTATGGCCGGCGCAATCAAGATCTGGGCCGCTTTGAATTTACACGTGACAAGGAAGACTTAGGCCGGTTCAAGACGCCGAGCTTGCGCGGTGTCGTGCAAGGAGGCCCCTGGATGCACAACGGTTTGTTCCCAGACATGCATGGCCTCATGCGTCTGTACAACATTGGTATGGGGGTGGTTGCAGGTGACCCGGCGACAGACCCCTATATACCGCCGAAGTCTCCACACATGAAGCCGATTAACTTGAATGCCGAAGAGATTGACGCCTTGGTAGAGTGGCTCAGACTTTTATAAACCTGTAGCAGGCAGAAGCCTTTCTGATGAAAAGCAACGCCAGTTTTGAATCAAAACTGGCGTTGCTGTTTAGGCGTAGATTTTTTCAGATCTGCACCCAGTGGTTATCCAGCGCCAGTGGTACTGCTGCAGCAATGGTCTGGCCTTGAGGCCATTGCAGTACCTGATGGCTGCCTCCAGACCACAGCATGGCGCTACGTGCTTTCAGAGAGTGGGTCACCACGCTGTCGTTGCTGATGCAGTACACGCCTTGCTGCGTGTTCTGTTGCACGCACTGGGCGGTGCCGTCTGACGCTTCAGGAGGAAGCCACCACGTCAGTGTGTTGGCGCGTGGGCAGCTGACAGCAAAGTGTGTGCCGTCGCTGCTGATGTCGCCGCCATAACCTTGCCATTGCGCGCCTGCAGGCAAGGGCACGGCATGCAGGCGCTGGCCGTCCAGCAGGGCCAGTACCGGGGCGGACTGCTTGTGCTCGGGGTGGTCATGCTCGGCCTGCAAGGCAATGCCCAGCCAGCGCTGCTGTGGTTCCCATGCGACCGCTGGCCCCCAGGCCAGGTGGCGCAAACTCAGGCGACGATCTGGCAAACGCCATTGGCCAGCAATGCTTCCAGCATCTTGCGGGCTCAGTCTGACAATGGAGGAGTCCATGTGCGTCAGCTTGAGCTTGCGCCTCCCGGTCTCGGGCTGAGTGGGAATGCCACCATTGGCCACCATGATGCTTCCGTCCTTGTCCAGCAGCAGCTGGTGAGGGTCCATGCCGCCTGTATGCCATTCGGCAATTTTTTCCAGGGTGTGCACATCGCGCACGCCAATCAGCCCCTGGCTGTCGGCCAGATTGGTTTCCGTGGTGTACAGGTGCTGGCCATCCAGGCTGGCAATTACATGGCCGTTGAAGGCCCGGTCAGGCTCAATCCACAGCCATTGCTCTTGTCCGCTCGGCGCAATGTGCAGCAACCAGTCGCCGGGGCGGCGGCTGGCAAACAGCAAGCTGCCATCTGCCAGCTGTGTCATGCCATGGGCTCGGGTCGGAATGCTGTGTGCTTGCACGATGTGCAGTGGCTGCTCAGGCGCACTGGGGGCGGCCAGTACACCCACAAACAGGTCTGAACCTTGTGCCCATGCAGCAGCAAAGCGCACGTGCTGGCTGTTGGCTCTGTTTTGGCCCCATGTATGCAGGGGCAGCATGGCTAGCACAGCCATGCTTTGCAGCCATTGTCTGCGAGTCGTTGGCATGGGAGTCTTAGTCGCCATCGGCGTCAGAAAAGCCAATGCTGATGTCCAGGGCCATGGCCACATCGGTTTCTACCAAATGCTTCAGCTGGCGGAGCGCTTCGCTGGCAGGTGCGATAGCCTGTAGATCGGGTGCGGTGACTGCACGCATCGCCGCATCTGCTTGCTGGGTTGCGGTGCGTAATGCTTGTGCCAGGTGACTCCATCCCCTGGCTTCTACCAGCGCAGTAATGCTGACATGGTGGGGCTGCTGGGGCATGCCAATCGCCAGCTGTTGAAGTGCTGCCCACTGTGCTTGCCAGCTTTGCAGCGTGCCCTGGCTGGCGGCGCGGGTCAGCGGTGCGGGTTTACTGGCTGTGGCACTGCGCAAGGGCTTTTCCATAGACTGCCAGCGCAAGCGCTCCAGACCACCAATCCATTGGTTCAAGAATTCTGCATTGCTCTCAAAGTCCAGTGGACTATCTTGGGCAGCCGCCTGGTTGGCCTGATACAAGGCCAGCAGCTCTTGGGCAATATCGGCAGTCACCAAGGTGGCGTAGTGGCACTGTGGCGTGTGTGGCTGAGCTACCTCGGTCCACAGCAAATACTCTGCGGCAGGCAGCCCTTTGGCTGGTGCGCCAATGGTTTCCATGGCAGCCAAATCTTTGGGTGCTTTACGCAGGGCGGATTTGAGCAGCGGTATGCGCATGGGCTGAAAGTCCACCATGCGTGCTGTGCGGCGTTCAATTTGTGGTCCCATCGCAAGGGTAGATAGGCGATCCCACTGCTGGCTGGTTTGCACAAATTGCGTACGCACTGCGGTGATGTCTGCTTTGCCAGCGCAGTAGTTATGCATGCGTTGCTGTAACTGGTTTGCGGCGGCACTGGTCTGCGCTGACTGCGGCACAAACCATTGGCTGTACAAGGCTTGAGCAGCAGCGCCTGAGGTCAGAGGCGCTGCAGAGCGAACAGGCGTCTCGGTGGTGGTCGTGCAGGCGCTGAGGAGACATATAGAGAGCGCGGCAGGGATAGCGAGAGAGAAGTTGCGCATTACAAAGATTCCACAAATTTCACCAAAGCCTCACGGTCTTGGGCGGATAGATGGCGGAAGTGTTCCTTGGCTTGTTCCGCCTCACCGCCATGCCACAGGATGGCCTCAGCCACGCCGCGGGCACGGCCGTCGTGCAGCAGTCGATGGTGCTTGTTCACGGCTGGCAGCAGGCCGACGCCCCACAGAGGCGGTGTGCGCCATTGGCGGCCATTGGCGGCAAAGTCAGGGCGGCCGTCAGCCAGTGCCTCTCCCATGTCGTGCAGCAGCAAATCGGTATAGGGAGTGATGGTCTGGTTGCTGAGTGCCTGGCTGCTCAGGCTGGGGAACAGGGCTTCACCAGTTTGGTAACTGGGACGGTGGCATTGCGCGCACTGTGCAGCATGGAACAGCGCTTGGCCGCGCAGCACTTGCTCGTCTTTCGGGTTCCTGCGAGCAGGAGGCGCGAGAGTGGCTTGGTAGAAGATGACGTCATCGAGCACATAGTCTTCAATTTCCACACCATCTTTGCCGGGTGCATTGCCGTTGGGGGCCGCAAGGCAATCGGCTTGTGCCGCGGTGCATGTTTGCTGCGGGAAATGCTTGGAGGTAATGCCAATGTCGCCGTGGAAGGCAGCCGCTGTTTGGTGCGCCAGGCTGGCGACGTTGGCTTTCCATCCAAAACGGCCCAGCATCATGCGCTGCCCGTAGGCATCCCAGACGTAGTTAGCCTGGCCTTTGATGGGGCCGGCAGTGGCGGCTTGGGCTGCGGCATTGGCCAGAATTTCCGATTCAGGAATGGCTTCTAGCAAACCCAGTCCGATGACTTGCGGCGCAATGCGTGGGCTGAACATGAAGTCTGCCGCCATGGGGCCGTAGCCCAATTCTTCAAAATGGTAGATGGGCTTTTCCAGCGTGTAGGCTGTGCCATCGGCATAGTGACCATGGACGGTTTCGTAGCTGATTTTGAGCTGCCCTTCTCCTTTGACACCATTGATACCCATGGTGTTGAACTGGTCGCCATAAACGGGCTCATGCTTAGGGCCGCCGTGTGTCTCCGTGCCGGGTACAGACAGACGAATCAGCAAGCCCGCAAAAGGCTGGGGCGTGAGAGGGTTATGAAAATCAGGCGGCTGCGCACGGCCATCCTGCACGTGGCAGCCACCGCAAGAGCGTGCCAGGAAGTGGGGCCCCAGACCGTCGCGCGCCGTGGTGGAAGCGGGGGCCTGTACCCAGTTGCGCTTGAAGAAGGAGTTGCCAACGGCAAAGCGCGTGCGCTCGGCATCGTTCAGGTTGGCTGCAGGCAAAGAAAACGCATTGCGCCCGTTGGAGTACACCGTAGTGTTGCCCCCAGGTAAAGCATCGGCATCAGGCGGTGCAAACAGTTGTGAAGGTGTGCTGCTGCTGTTGGAGTTGGAGTTGGAGTTGGAGTCGCTAGACTGTTGTGCAGAACACCCCGCCAAAATCAAGGCAGAGGCCAGTAGCGTCATGTGAACGGGGAGGTGCTTCATTGCGTAGATTCCAGGCAATAGACAAAGTCTAAATTTGATAGCTATAAAAACTGAAGCTGCTAGCGCTTGTTTTGACTGAATTTCAAAGAGATAAAGCTTTGAAATTCAGCTGTACCAAGCGATAGCAGCTCTTCTTTTTAATCAACGCAAGGTTTAGGGTTCGACCAGATTCAGCTGTTCAAAGCCAACAGCCTTGGCGGCTTCTACCAAGTCCTTGCTTTGCTGGGTCAGTGCATCAATGGTGGTTTGAATCTTGGCACGTGCAGTACTGTCGCGTGCCCCTTGGATGGCTTGGTCAAATGGTGCGGGAATGGCATTGGCTGCAGCCACAGACTTTGCAATCTGCAAGGTGGTTTTTTCTGCAACCGCCTTATCATGGGCCGCCACCCAGTCACGCAGGCCGGGGCCCTTGAGTTCGGAACCGTCCAGGCGCTTGTAGCTGCCCAGCCAGACGTTTTGAATGCCCTGGGCATTGGCGACGGCATCACGGTGGGTGTTGTCCGAGAAGCAGGAGTGCTCATCTTCCTGGTCACGGCTGGCCATGGCTACTTCCAGACGCTCTCCTGCCAGCTCTCCGCGGGACAGGGAGCCCAGGCCCACAAAAATCTTGCGCAAAGATGCTTCGCCACCTTTTTCAAATTCCGCGCGGAAGTTGTCCTTGACGCCGGGCTTCCATTGATCCGCTACGGACTGCAGATCCTCCAGCAGCAGTTCTGTGACCACCTGCAGATATTGACGGCGGCGGTCTGCATTGGGGGCCTTGCCATCGATAAAGTCTGTAAAGGGGCGTGCGCCGGGGCCGTTGTCATTCAGGTCCTGTCCCCAGAGCATGAACTCAATGGCATGCCAGCCGGTGGAGATGTTTTCTTCACCATCGTGCTCGTTCAACTCAGCCAGACGCTCTTTGGTGATGGCTTCGCTGCGGTTATTGATGAGGCCAGCTTTTTCATCGCCCACAACATAGTCCACATAGGACTCGTCCATGGGCCAGGCATTGATCTGGCCTTCGGGGCCATCTTCGTTGTCAATCGGACCGTCGTAGAAGCGGAAAGCTTCGGTCTGCCCGTAGAACTCGCGCGCATTCAACCACGCTTTGCGCGCTGCATCCTGGGTAGCCTGGCTGGGGTTGGCGATGAAGGCATCAATCGCTTGCTGCATCTGCTTGGCTGCCGCAATGCTGTCGCTGTAGTTGGCATATACCAAGCTGCTGTAGTGCTGCAGCACATCCTGTGCCTGAATTTGGCTGGTAGCGGCAGCTGCCGGTGTAGTTGCAAAAGCAGGTGCAATGGTTGTAGCGCCCAAAGCGATGGCGCTGGCAATCAGGTAGCGATACATAGAAGTAGGCAAAGAGGCTGAAAAGCAGCAATTCTAAGTTATTGAGAATTGTTTTTATTTGCTTTTGAGCAATACCTGCTTGCGCCTGTAAGAGGCAATGCAGGTGATGCAACAGCCTTGGCAGCGGGGCATCAGACGTGCTGCACGGGAGCTATGTATCGGTTGCCAGCTGGGGATGGCAGATGCTTTACAGCATCACGCTGCCCTGCACGCAGGTGACGGTCTGGCCGCCCACCCAGACCTGCCCGGCGGCATCCTGGTGGATGGCAACCCAGCCGTCACGGCCCACACAGGCGCCCTGGTTGGCCATGTAGGGGGCCTGCAGGTGCTCCTGGCTGAGCAGCCATTGCGCCAGGCTGCCATTGAGGCTGCCAGTGACAGGGTCTTCCACCCCCGTGGTGGAAAAGGCGCGCACTTCCAGCTGGGCCTGGGCCGATGGCGCGTGCTCTGCACGCAGGCCGGTAGAAAACGCCTCGGCTTCGCGGCAGGCACGGCCAATGAGTGGGGTGGCGTCACCATCCTGATAGAGCGCGGCCACGCCCACCTTGTGACCCAGCGCCTTGATGCGTGCCAGGTCAGGCTCCAGCGCCAGCACGGTGTCGGGGCTGTCCAGCAGCAGGCACAGCCAGTGGGGGCCGTTGTCCAGATAAGCTGCGTCGATGACCTGCTCGGTGGTGATGCCTACGGCATCGTAGATTTCATGCAGATTGGCGGGCAGTGGAATGGCGCTGGTGGACGGGTTGGCGAACGACAGACCATCGGCCGTGCGTTCAATGGTGATCAGTCCCTTGGCGCATTCCTGCACGATGTGCCCGGCCTGCTGTGGCTGCCCGCCCTGCGCCAGCCAGGCGTGGCAGGTACCCAGTGTGGGGTGTCCTGCAAACGGCATTTCCGCCGCTGGCGTGAAGATGCGCACCTGGTAGTCCGCACCCTGGGCGCGTGCCGCTGCGCTGGGCGGCAGCACAAAGGTGGTTTCCGACAGATTTGTCCAGCGTGCAAAGGCCTGCATCTGTGCGGTGTCCAGCCCCGTGGCATCCAGCACCACGGTCACCGGATTGCCCTTGTAGGGCATGGCGGTGAAAACGTCGACGGTCATGAAGGGGCGCTGGATGGGGCGAAGGCTGTGCATGGCAAGAGAAATCCGAAGGCAAAGAAAAAGCGCACAGCCTGTACAGACTGTGCGCTGAGAACGATACGCTACCTGCTGCCGCCGTGCAGGCGGCGCAGCCAATTACTTGGCTTGCAGGGCGCGAATGGCGGCAGCCAGTGCTGCCACGCCCTGGCGGATTTGCTCGGGCGAGACGGTCACATAGGACAGACGCAAGGTGTTGGTTTCTGCTTCATCGGCGTAGAAAGGCGCGCCGGGCACAAAGGCCATGCCGCGCTCCACCGCTTCGGCCAGCAGCACCTGGGCATCCATGCCTTCGGGCAGGCGCACCCACAGAAACATGCCACCCACGGGGCGGGTCCAGGTCACGCCCAGACCTTCCATTTCGGCTTCCAGTGCCATCAGCATCACATCGCGCTGCACCTTGTACATGGCACGGATGGTGGGGATATGGCTGTGCAGGAAACCGTCCTTCATGACTTCAGCCACCACGCGCTGGTTAAAGCTGGGGCTGTGCAGGTCAGCCGCCTGCTTGGCCTGGGTGAGCTTGCCGTAGACCGACTTGGGCGCCACGATGAAGCCCACGCGCAGGCCGGGGGCCAGCACCTTGGAGAACGAACCCATGTAGATCACGCCCTCGGGGTTGCGTGCGGCCAGCGGCAGCGGGGGCTCGCCTTCGTACCACAGGTCACCGTAGGGGTTGTCTTCGATCAGGGGGATGTCCAGTTCCTTGGCCTTTTCCACCAGCGCCTGGCGGCGCGCTTCGCTCATGGTGCGGCCTGTGGGGTTCTGGAAGTTGGGCAGCACATAGGCCAGACGGGCCTTGTTCTCGCCGGTGCCCACCTTGGCGGCGAAGTCGTCAATCAGCATGCCTTCGTCATCGCTGTTCACGCCCACGGGGGTGGGCTCGAACGGCGTGAAGGCCTGCAGCGCACCCAGATAGGTGGGCTTTTCCACCAGGATGCGGCTGCCCTTGTCGAGGAAGACCTTGCCAATCAGGTCCAGCGCCTGCTGGCTGCCGGTGGTGATCAGAATCTGGTCGGGGTTCACATCCCAGGGCAGGAAATCGGCAATCGCCTGGCGCAATGCAGGAAAGCCTTCGGTGGTGGAGTACTGCAGTGCGGCTGCACCGTCACGCTCCATCACGGTGTTGCAAGCTTGGGTGAAAGCAGAGATCGGGAAACTGGCGGGCGAGGGCAGGCCACCGGCCATGCTGATGATGCCGGGGCGGTCAGTCAGCTTCAGAATTTCGCGGATCGCGGAGGAGTTCATCTTGGCTGCACGTGCAGCCAGGGTCCAGTTCGTCATAACTACTCAATCTCAATAAGCCGCGCGCGCACAGTGCGCGTGCTGGCGAAAGCTTGTTGCAAAGAGCATACCGTTGTGCAGCATGGCCATGCAGCCCCGGGTAATACGTACGTAGCCGGGCCGCCAGTGGCAATGACACCGGGGCGCAGGGTAAGGCGGCGGTGTCGATGCAGCTATTGTGAAGCGAAGTATTGCTGCCTGCTGACGCACAGGTGAAAAAAACATGGTGTTCAACTTTGCAACATCCAGATGGCCGTCAGCACCAGCAGTGCAGCCATGCCGCGGTTGAACCACAGCAGGCGCTGGCCCTGAGCCAGCCATTGGCGTAAAGCCGCGCCAATGCAGGCATAAAGCAGGTTGCTGCTGAGCGCGTAGAGCGCCATCACCGGCAGCACGACCAGCATGCGCGTGGTGACATCGCTCTGGCCTGCCACCCAACCGGCGACGATGGTCAACGCCAAAAGCCATGCCTTGATGTTCACGAACTGCAGCAAAACCCCTTGACCAAAGCCGACTTGCAGCTGTGCCTGCTGTGCCTGTGCAAGCTGGCCGCTGCGCGAGAGCTTGAAGGCCAGCCACAGCAGATAGGCAATGCCCACGCCCTTGATGGCCCAGCGCAGCGCCGGGATGCCTGTAACCAGTGCTCCCACACCCAGGGCGCACAGCGCCAGCAGCAGCACCCAGCCTACGGGCACGGCCAGCACAAAGCGCAGGCTGCGGCGCAGCCCATGGTTGGCGGCCAGGGCCGTGGAGAGCGTGGTGTTAGGCCCCGGTGTGAAGCTCATGGCCGTGGCCAGCACGAGCAGGGCGGTGAATTCTTGGAGTGGCATGCCGCAGGTGTACACAAAATGCCCAGACTCTAAAGGCTGGCTGTGCGGCAGGGCAGAGGATTTCTACCATGCATAAAAAAACGAAGCATGCAGCGCTTGTGCAGCTTCGTTTTCAAATGGTTTTGTATTGGAAAAGCTTGCCAATCAAGCGCTGGAAGCTCTTGTTTTTGGAGTCGGTGACCAGGCAGGACGCTGGCTGGGCCATTCGCAGGCCAGACGCAGCAAGCTGCGGTTCACATGCTCGAGTGAGATTTCGTACTGCTCGCACAGCTGCGGAATCTGCATCAGGCTGTCTTCGCTTTCCATGGCAAAGGCCAGCTGCAGGCTGGGTGCGTAGGGGCCCTGACCGTGGATGGCAGCCTCAGGAATGCGCTCAGACAGCGGCAGGCGGGTGAGCGTGGTCTCCAGCGGCTCGTCCAGCAATTCGTTCAGACGGGCAAACAGGCCGCACAGATAGACCTCGCTGCGCAGCTCCTGGCTCACGCCGGCATCGAGCAGGTGCGAAGTCAGCTGGGCGCGCATCACCGTAGCCAGGCGGATGGGCTGCAGGTCCTGGTCATGGCTGGCGTGTACCAGCTCATTGGCCAGCCATGCTTTGAGTGGACCATAGCCCAGCATCACCAGCGCGCGGCGCAGGGAGTTGATGGGGTTGCGTGCACCCAGAGCGGCCGAGTTGGCATACAGCATGAAGCGGTAGGCCAGCAGCGGGTCCTCGCTGAGGATGGCTTCAAAGGTTTCGAGGGATTCGTCCGCATCCACGGCCTTGAGCAGACGCAGCACATGCGCATGCATGGGGTAGAGCGCACGCGTGCCGCGCACGCGGTGCAGCACGTCTTCGGTGGGCCAGCCCGCCACGGCGCTGGCCTGGTAATGCTCCAGGCAGTGCTGGACCAGCGTCTGGCTGTGGATGTCTTCGTACATCTGCCCCTGCAGCAGACCCAGCCCCTGCATGGCCGCAGCGTTGGCGCTCGCGCGCATCAGCTGCAGCGCCTGCTGGGGCGCCAGATGCAGCAGGCTGCAGGCATAGTTGCAGGCCTGATTGGCACTGGGCAGGGCGTCCATGCCGCCGCGCCACACCAGACGTACACCGCGTGCACAGGTAGCGGCCACCTGCTCCTGCAGCGCAGGGTGCTGCTGCAGCCAGGGGGCACGCACTTCCAGCGCCCAGTGCGGGCAGGGCGTGATGTGCGTCAGCAGTGCCTGCAGCATGGCGGGCGACTGGGGCGAGAGCAACAGCAGCGGCGAGGTCGGTGCCCACATCTCCTGCAGGATGCGCAGCAGATGCGCCACGTCGGTCGGCCGCTCGGGGTCGTCGCGCAGGAACAGCTGCACGCCAGCGAGCTGGCGCTGCACATTCCACAGAGGGCGATAGCCCATCACCAAAGCGTTGAGAACAAATTCCACGGTTCAGCCCAGGTTGTCACATGCAGCTTGCAGCTTAACCAATGTAGTTAAACAGCGAGAGTTTCTGGATGGATGCATAGGACTGCAGGGCCGCGGAAACGGCCGTTTCCTGCGTCTTGAGCTGTGACAGTGCGGCCACCGCATCAATGTCTTCTGCAGCAGAGCGCTGGCTTTCCACCTGCTCGTTCAGTGCCAGCAGCGAGGAGTTCATGCGGTCCGCCTGATTGAGCAGGTCACCGGCCAGACCACGCACGGAGGAGATGCGGTTGAGCTGGGTGTCGATCTCGGCCAGCGAGTTCGTCAGGCCCTGTGTCAGCAGGGCCGATTTGGTGCTGCCGTCGGTATTGCCTGCGGTCTGCACGGTACGGATGGCGGCGTCCAGCGTGTCAAAAATCGACTGGGGCGCGCTGGCTGCGACCTGGAAACTGTCGCCCGCCTTGGGGTCGCCAGAGACAGTGATGTTCATACCCAGCACCTGAATATCCGCGCCGGACTTGAAGGGCGCGGCAGCAGATTCGCTGTAGACCACCTGGGGGTAGTCGGCCTCGGTTTCTCCTGCGGCTGCTGTGCTTGGGTCCCAGGTCTTGATGCCGGTGGGGGTACGCACCTGATACTGCAGCGCGCCGCTGGCGTCTTCAGAGAAGACGATCTCTGCGCTCAGTGGCAGGCGGATGCTGGCAGGCAGGCTGGTGCCACCAGACTGCAGGTTCTGCAGCTGCTGGGTCAGCGTGTTGAGCGACTCTTTCAGCTCATAGGCCGCATCCGCATCGGTGATGACGCCAACATTGGTGTGGGCGGTTCCCTGATTGTTCGCTCCCACACCAATGGACAGCACGCCATTGCCGGTCACTCCGCTGAAGAAGGCCAGACCACCGTCCAGCGCGTTGGTGATGGTGTAGGCATTGCTGTTGGTCTGGCCGGTCTGGATGCCGAGCCCGCCATTGGGGAATGGCTGGTTGGCATTGGTGTCCAGACCACGGAACAGGGGCAGGCCGTTGCTGTCCGTGCGGTTGACGTAGTTCAGGATCTGCTTGCGCAGGCTTTGCAGCTGCTCGACCAGGGTGTCGCGCTGTGTCTGGTTGTAGGAGCCGTTGCCAGCCTGCACCAGCAGACCACGGAAGTCCTGCATGGCACCGTTGATTTCACCCAGCGTCGATTCCGCATAGGTGATGGTGGCCTTCTGGGCTTCGAGCTGGCGCTGGTCCGTTTCAATGCGGCTCAGACGGGTGCGTGCACGCTCGGCCTGCGCGGCGGCCACAGGGTCGTCGCTGGCGCGAATCACGCGTTTGCCGGCCGAGGCATGTTCCATCTGGCTGGCCAGTTCGGCCTGTTGTTTGCCGATGTTGCGGATGGTCCGGTCGTACATGTGGGATGTACCGAAGCGAGAAATGCTCATGGTGTGCTCCTAGTGGACAGGCCGATTAGCGCATGGTGTTGAGCAGGCTGTCGAACAGGCTCTGCGCGGTCTGAATGATCTTGGCCGATGCCTGGTAGGCCTGCTGGTACTGCAGCAGACGTGCGGCCTCTTCGTCCAGATTCACGCCCGAGACGGCGGTCCGGTCCGCATCCAGATTGGCAGCCACGGTTTCCGACAGCTGTGCGGCGTACTGCGCGCTTTGTGTGCGAGTGCCAATCACGGCCATGGCCGAGGAGAAACCGTCACCCAGTGCAGTGCCGCCGTCAAAAATCTTGGCGTCACGCAGGCCCAGGAAGGCCGAGGCGTTGCCCGCGTTGAGCTTGAAGCCTTCATCCAGATCCAGTGCGTTGCCCACGCTGACCGTATCGCCCTGCTTGGGCGTGCCGGTCATGGTGATGCTCCAGCCCGCTACGCTGATAGGCTGGCCCGAGGTGTAAGTGCCGGAGGCGGTTTGCTGCTCCCAGGACTTGCTGGTGTCATTCCAGATGCGGTAGCTCACTTCGTAGCTGCCAGCATCGTCGGTGAAGCGGATGGTGGCTGGTGCATCCTTGGCGGGAATCTGGGTGTAGACCGTGGTGTCCACGCCGCCCACGGTGGTTGCCAGCTTGCCCAGATCACGGGCCTGCACACTGCTCAGCTGCAGCGTGCCGGTATTGGTGGGGCTGATGCTGGCGCTGAGTGCGCTGGAGACCGCCAGATCGTTGGGGTTGAAGACCAGTGCCTGGATTTCATCGGCCGCAATGCTGAAAGGCTGGAACAGAATGCTCTGGCCGACCTGCGCATTCGTGGCAATGCCTGCGGGTACTTCGAACTTCAGACCGTCTACGGTGAGGTCGATGCCTGCGTTGACATTGTCGATCGTGGTCTTTTGCCCATCGGACAGGCGGATCAGGGTAGCGCTGTTGCCGGGGCCAAACTGCAGCTGGTAGTCCGAGGCCACGAGCTTTTGCGAATCCACCACGCTGGCGCTGCCACGCTGGCCATCCAGGGCGTTGTCATAGCCGGTGATGTTGCTGGTGCCATAGGTTTGCAGGGTGAGGGCAAACAGGTCGGAACCATAGTTGCCCGACAGTGTCAGGCCCAGTCGGTTTTGCTGGTTCAGCTCGGAGCCAATGGCCAGTGCCAGACGGCCCAGCAGGTTGCGGCCCACCACCAGATCGTCATTGTTAAAGGACAGCAGACCGGCAATTTCCCCGCCTGCGACCATGGCTGGCTTGAGTTCCACTTCCTGCCCGTTGGGCTGGCTGAAATACAGCGACAGCTTCTGGCTGCCCGGGTATTCCTTGGTCTCGTCCACGCTGAGCTGGCCCGTGCTGGCACCGAGCACCAGCGCCTGGCTGCCCCCCACGAACAGGCTGATGGAGCCGTCATCGGCTTCCACCTGGCTGGTCTGGATGTACTGGTTGATCTCGCGCACCAGCTGGTCACGTGCATCCAGCAGATCGTTGGGCTGGTGGCCGCTGGCCAGAGAGCGGGCAATCTGACCATTCAGGCCGGCGACCTGGCGTGCCAGATCGTTGACCAGAATGACGTTGTTCTGCAGCTGCTGCTTGGTGGAATAGTCCAGCTCCTGCAGCGTGGCCGAAGCCGAGCGAAAGCGCGCAGCCAGCTCATTCATGCGGGTGAGCACGGTGTTGCGGGCCGTGCCGTCTGCGGGGGCAGACTCCACATCGGCAAAGGCATTCATCATGTCGTTGATGGCTGCGCCCAGGCTGCCATCGCCGCCGGAGTAAATGTCCTGCATCTGCATCAGCGACTGGTAGCGGATGGCGTCGGCCGAGCTGGCAGCGCTTGCGGCATTGGCCTGGCGGCCCAGCAGATCGCTGTAGTGGCGCATGACAGTGGCCACCTGCACACCCTTGCCGATAAAGCCGGAGCCTGTGTTCTGACCTTGGATGGCCTTGGTGGCTACGGTCTGGCGGGAATAGCCCGGGGTGCTGACGTTGGCAATATTGTGGCCAGTGACGGTCAGTGCCTGTTGGTTGGCGACCAGTGCGGAGACGCCGACATTCATTAAGCTCATGTGCGAATCTTTCTAAATCTTCTCAACCTTGTGTGCCTTGCTGCACAGCCTGCACGCTCTGGATGGCGCGCGAGAGCTTGCTGGCGTAGAGCGGATCGGTGGCGTAGCCTGCCTGCTGGAGCGCGCTGGCATAGGCCGTGGCGCTGCCAGTGCTTTGCATGGCTTTGGCGTAACGCGGGCTTTCCTTGATCAGGCGGGCATAGTCGCGGAACGACTCCTCGTAGGAGTTGTAGGCGCGGAACTTGGCCTTGACCTTGCGGGGAATGCCGTCGATGTATTCCGTGGTGGTGATTTCTGCGACCTTGCCGCTCCAGCTGCCGCCCGCCTTGATGCCGAACAGGTTGAAGGAGTTGCTGCCGTTGTCGCCGCGAATTTCGCTGCGTCCCCAGCCGGTTTCATGGCCGGCCTGGCCCAGCATGTAGCTGGCGGGGATGCCGCTTTCGCGCGCCACGCGCTCGGCTGCTGCACCGTGCGCCTGCACAAACTGCTCGCGCCCCTTGGGTGAGGGCGCATAGGCATCCAGAAACGCTGTCGGGCCACCGATCGGAGTGCTGCCACTCAGGCCGGGATAGCGTGCGCTGCGGCTGGCAAAGCTCATGGTCGAGGGAATGCTGAAGCTGCGCTCACTGCCACCAATGCCTGCTGTGCTGCTCACGCCGGCTTCTGCGGGGTCCATGCCCATGGAGCGGGCAATCTGCGCGGTGATGGCATCGGTCAGCCCACCGGGCAGGCCGGACATGGAGACCGAAAACTGCTGGTCCAGCATGGAGTCCGCCAGCTGCGAGCTGTCGTTGTCCAGCAGGCCGCTTTTCATGGTGGCCTGTCGCATGCTCTTGATCATCTCGTGCATGAACAGCGACTCCAGCTGCTTGGCCGCCTCACGGGCGGCCTGCGGGTTGCTGGCATTGGCCTGGTTCTTCAGGCTGTTGAGTGAATTGATATCGGTGGCCAGCGCCTGACTGGCACCCAGCGACATGCTCATATCACCTCCAACTCGGCATTCAGTGCGCCTGCAGCCTTGATGGCTTGCAAGATGGCCAGCAGGTCCTGAGGGGTTGCGCCCAGCGCGTTCAGCGAACGGACCACGTCCGTCAGCTGCGGCGAAGAGGGCACGCTGACGATCTTTCCAGGCTCCTGCGTCACATTGATATTGGTCTTTTCTGCCACCACGGTCTGGCCTTGCGAGAAGGCGCCGGGCTGGCTGATGACGGGGGTGGACTCAATGGTCACGGCCAGATTGCCGTGGGCAATGGCGCAGGGACCGAGCGTGACGGCCTGGTTCATGACGATGGAGCCCGTGCGCGCGTTGATGACCACCTTGGCCGCTGGCTTGTTGATGGGCAGATTCAGCTCCTGAATGTCTGCCAGAAAGCTCACGCGTGCGCCAGGGTTCACAGGGGCGCGTACTTCCACCGTGCGGCCGTCCAGCGCCATGGCAGTGCCCATGCCGTGGCGGTTGTTGATGGCATTGACCACCTGATTGGCGGTCAGAAAGTCGGTCTGGTTCAGGCCCAGCTTGATGGTGTCGCCCTCATTGAGCGGGTTGGGCACGGCACGTTCGACCTGACCACCCTGGGGGATGCGGCCTGCGCTCAGGTGGTTGATCTGTACCTTGGAGCCGCCCTGTGCAGCGCCTGCGCCACCCACGATGAGGTTGCCCTGGGCCAGTGCATAGATTTCACCGTCAGCACCGCGCAGCGGGGTGGTGATCAGCGTGCCGCCCTTGAGCGACTTGGCATTGCCCATGGAGGAGACGTTCACATCGATGAACTGCCCCGGCTGGGCAAAGGCGGGCAGCTCGGCAGTGACGATCACGGCTGCCACGTTCTTGAGCTGCAGGTTGTTGGTGTTGGCGGTCGCTGGCAGCGTGATGCCCATTTGCTGCAGGTAGTTCGACAGCGTCTGGGTGGTGTAGGGCATCTGCGTGGTCTGATCGCCCGTGCCATCCAGGCCGACGACCAGACCATAGCCGGTCAACTGGTTCGAGCGTACGCCCTGTACCGAAGCCACTTCCTTGATGCGCAGTGCGTGCGCTGGAGTGGCCAGCAGGCAGCAGCTGGCTGCGAGCAGCGCCAGCGCCATGTGCGCGGCGCGGAATGTGGAGAGGGTGGACAGTACTTTCATACTGCCCAATTCTGGTGATCTTTAGAAAGGGATAAAGCTCAAAAAGAAGCGCGACAACCAGCCAATTGCCTGCGCTGAATTCTGCTGACCACGGCCGCGCGACTCCACGCGCACATTCGCCACCTGGGTCGAGCTGATGATGCTGTTGGGGCCCAGCAGATAGGGGTCTACCGTGCCGGTAAAGCGCAGCACATCGACGTTCTGATTCACGCCCACCTGTTTTTCGCCGGTGACCAGCAGGTGGCCATTGGGCAGCACCTCCACCACGGTGGCAGTGATGGAGCCTGCAAAGGTATTGGCGCTGGTCGTGCCACCGCCGCCCTGGAAATCGGCATTGCTGCCCATGCCCAGCTTGCCTGCGTTCTGAATGGTGTTGAGCGCACCGCCCGTCGCGAAGGGGAATTCCGTAATGCCTGCGCCGATGGAGCTGTCGCGGTTGACCGTCGATGAAGACTGCTGGCTGGCCGTGACCTTCTCAGCAATCTGAATCGTCACCAGATCCCCCACAAGGCGGGCACGGCGGCTTTCAAAAGGTGGGCGATAGCGGTTGGCCTGAAACAGACCGCCGGTGGCCTGCTGCTGCGGCTGGGGCGTGGTAATGGCCGTGGCTGGCAGCGGCTGGGTCTGGGCGTGCAGGTCTACGGGCGGTGGTTCGTTGAACGCGCAGCCGCTGGCCAGCACGCTGGCCGCACTCCACAGCGCATAGCGGGGCAGACGGGGCAAGGCAGGCAATGCAGAGATGCGGCGGACTGAGGCAGGCATAAACGCTCCGGCAAATATGAAAACAGAAGCAGCTAGCGCTTGAATTTCAAGGGTTTCAGATAGTTTTTATATTGAAACCTTTGAATATCCAGCGCAAGGCGCTTCTAAAAGATGAGTTACAGCTGCGACAGCTTGGCCAGCATCTGGTCGCTGGTGGAGATGGCCTTGGAGTTCATCTCATAGGCGCGCTGGGTCTGGATCATGTTGACCAGCTCTTCCACCACGTTCACGTTGGAGGACTCCAGAAAGCCCTGCATCACCGTGCCCAGATTGTTGGTGCCGGGTGTGCCAGTCTGGGGTGCGCCGGAGGCGGCGCTTTCACGGTACAGATTCTCCCCAATGGGCTCCAGACCTGCTGGATTGATGAACGATGCCGTGTTGAGCTGACCGATCTGTGTGGGGATGGGGTTGCCCGTGGTGGTCACGGCCACGATACCGGTCTTGCTGATGCTCAGCTTTACGGCATCGGCAGGCACGGTGATGCCGTCCAGCAGTGGATAGCCGCCGGAGGTCACGAGCTGGCCGTTGGCATCCTTGCTGAATGTGCCATCACGCGTGTAGGCCGTGGTGCCATCGGGCATCTGAATCTGGAAGAAGCCATCACCGCTGATGGCCACATCCAGGTCCTTGCCAGTTTCGGTGGGCGTGCCCTGCTGGAAGTTGCGGGTCGTGGCCACGGTGCGCACACCCAGGCCCAGGTGCATGCCGGTGGGCAGGTTGTTCTGCTCGTCGGCAGGGGCGCCCACCTGACGCAGGTTCTGGTAGATCAGGTCTTCAAAAACCGCGTTCTGGCGCTTGTAGCCGGTGGTGGAGACGTTGGACAGGTTGTGCGAGACCACGTCCATCTTGGTCTGCTGGGCAGACATGCCGGTCTTGGCAATCCACAGAGAATTCATCATGGTGAAGTTTCCTTCGCTAATGCGTTACATCACGGCTTAGCCGTTGAGGCTCAGCAGCTGGCTGGCCGTCTTGTCATTGTTTTCAGCGGTGGTCAGCAGCTTCATCTGCTGCTCGAACTGGCGCGAGGCGGCAATCATGCCGACCATGGCTTCCACCGCATTGACGTTGGAGCCTTCCAGCGCACCGGCCACCACGGTGGCGTTGGCGTCGGCTGGCAGATCACCTTGTGCGGAGCGGAACAGGCCGTCATCGCCGCGCTGCAGAGGTTGCTCTGCATTGGGGGTCACCAGCTTGAGGCGGCCAATGTTGATGGGGTCCTGCCCATCGAGGGTGGCGACCACCGTGCCATCACCGCCAAAGCTGATGCGTGCGTTCTGTGGCACATCAATGGGGGCGCCGGCTTCGCTGAGCACAGCCAGGCCGTTGGCGGTTACCAGCTGACCTTCGGCTGTGACTTCCAGTGCGCCGTTGCGGGTGTAGGCCTCCAGACCGTCCAGCCCCTGCACGGTGAACCAGGCATTGCCACGCACCATCAGGTCGGTGTTCTTGCCGGTGGTGATGGCGGGGCCGGCCTGCTCGAGGTGGCCGGAGGTCGCATCCAGACCGAACACGCGCGTGGTGGAGCCCTGGCCCTGCAGCGGCACCGAGCGGAAGGTGCTCAGCTCTGCACGGAAGCCCGTGGTCGAGACATTGGCCAGGTTGTTCGACAGCACCGCCTGCCGCTGAGCAGCGGCGTTGGCGCCGGTCATGGTGGTGTAGATGATGCGGTCCATTGCAAACCCCTAAAAGCGCGTATTCAGTGCGGTGCTTAGCGCAGGTTCACCAGGGTCGAGAAGACCTGGTCCTGCGTCTTGATGGTCTGGGCGTTGGCCTGGTAGGCGCGCTGTGCGGTCATCATGTTGACCAGCTGGGCAGTCAGGTCTACGTTGGACTCTTCCAGGGCACTGCCCTGGATGGTGCCGAAGCTGCCGCTGTCGGCCGTACCCACGATGGCGGGGCCAGAGTCGTTGGACTGCATCCAGTTGTTGTTGCCGCTGGGCTGCAGGCCCTGTGCATTGGTAAAGCGTGCCAGTGCCACCTGTGCTTCGGGGCGTGTGATGCCGTTGGAGTAGGAGGCCATCAGCGTGCCGTCGGCAGCGACGTTCACGGCGGTCAGCTCGCCGGAGGCATAGCCATCCTGGCTCAGACGTGCCACGGAGAAAGCCGTGCCGTACTGCGTGATGCTGCTCAGGTCCAGCTGCACATCAAAGGGGGCATGTGCGCCGGTGGTGGGGTTGACCGTGACCTTCAGGGGAGAGGGGGTCATGCTGGCCAGCTTGCCGTCTGCATCGAACTTGACGGTACCGATCTCGGTGGTGCCGGTCAGGCTGTCGTAGAGCTTCCACTCGCCAATGTCCGACTTTTCAGCGTAGATGGACACGGCATGGGGCGCGCCCAGGCTGTCGAACACTTCCACCGATGTGCCATAGGTGGCGCGGTTGTGCGTGGGGCCTGCGATCTCGGCACGCGCATCCAGATTCATCACGGCCGTGACCTTGCTGGTCTGCTTGGCGGCAATGGGGGTACCCGTGGGGAAGGAGATGTTGGTCAGCGTGGTGCTGCTGCGCACGCCGGTGTCGGGGTCGATGGTGTAGCCCATCACCATGTCGCCATTGGCGCTTTGCAGAAAACCGTTCTTGTCGAGCTGGAACGCTCCATTGCGGGTGTAAGCCGTGCCGCTGGGGGTCTGCACAATAAAGAAGCCATCACCATTGATGGCCATGTCCAGACCATTGCTGGAGGGCGTGATCACGCCCTGGCTGAACTGCTGGGCCACGGCTGCAACGCTTACACCGATGCCGGTGTTGTTATTGCTGGAAGCGCCCATGGCGCTGGCGACCATTTCATTGAACTCTGCGCGCGAGGACTTGAAGCCGACGGTGTTGCTGTTGGCGATGTTGTGGCCAATGACGTCCAGGCTTTTGCTGGAGGCATTCAGACCGGACAGACCGTGATGGAAACCCATGATTAGCTCCTGTGAATTCAGAACACAGCCTTGACGCTGTTGTAGTTAATGCTTTGGCCATTCGCCAGTTCCAGCATGAGCGAGCCATTGGCAATGCTGGTGGCCACGACGGCATTGGGCGACAGCGTGGTCGCCTTGACGGCTGCATCGCCATTGCTGGCGCTGACCTTGAAGCGCAGATTGCTGGTGTCGCCGTTGTAGTTGCTGCCGTCCCAGGTGAAGTAGTTACGGCCTGCAGCCGCAGAGCCCAGCTCCATGGTGTCCACCAGCTGACCGCCGGCGGTGGTGATGGTCACGGTGACATTGGCCGCCGAGCCTTCCAGGTCGAAAGCGGCCGAGCCCTGGCCCTTGTCGGTCAGGTTCAGCGCATTGCCTTCGGATAGCACGGTGTGGCCAATCATGGTCGCACCCTGCAGCATCTGCATGGAAGCGAACTGGCTGGTCACGCTCTGCACGGTGTCATTGAGCTTTTCGATGCCGCTGACGGTGCTGATCTGCGCCATCTGCGAGGTCATCTGTGCGTTGTCCATGGGGTTGGTGGGGTCCTGGTTCTGCAGCTGGGCCACCAGCAGGGTCAGAAACTGATCCTGCATGGACTGGGCATCGGTGCCCGAGGACTTGGCGCTCTGGTTCAGCGCGGCGCTGGTGTTGTTGACGCCAGAAATCATGTTGGCCTACTTTCCGTGCAGCTTTACTGGCCCAGCTGCAGCGTCTTGAGCAGCAGCGATTTGGCCGTGTTCATGACTTCCACGTTGTTCTGGTAGGAACGGGAAGCCGAAATCATGTTGACCATTTCCTCCACGGCATTGACGTTGGAGTGGGTTACATAGCCTTGTTCATCGGCCAGCGGGTGCTCAGGGTTGTGCACGCGGCGGCCGGGGGTGTTGTCTTCGGTGATGTCCTTGACCTTCACGCCGGCAGAGCCTTCGGGGCCCATGGGCGCAGTCTGGAACACGACCTGGCGGGCCTTGTAGGCTTCGCCGTCAGGGCCTGCAACGGCGTCGACGTTGGCCAGATTGGAGGCCACCACGTTCAGGCGCTGCGATTGCGCGCTGATGGCACTGCCAGAGACGCTGAAAATGGAAAACATGGACATGGCGGAACTCCTTGTTCGTCAGTGCTTATTGGCCGGTGATGGCGCTGAGCATGGTCTTGGAATGCCCGTTGAGGAAACGCAGCGTGGCTTCATAGCGCACGGCGTTGTCCACAAAGTTGGCGCGCTCACGGTCCAGATCCACGGTGTTGTTGTCCAGGCTGGGCTGGGAGGACAGGGCATAGGCCAGCGGGCCCTTGCCGTCTGTGCCAAATTTTTCGGTGGGCAGTGGCATGTGCTCGGGGTGGCTGGTGCTGGCAGCCTGCAGGGCTTTGCGCACGGTGCCGTTTTCGCCCTGCGCTGCCTTGAGCGTCTTGGCGAAGTTGAAGTCACGGGCCACATAGCCTGGTGTGTCTGCGTTGGCGATGTTGCTGGAAATCACACGTTGGCGTTCTGCGCGCAACAGCAGAGCGTCGCTGTGGAAATTCAAGCCGCCGGTCATTTTGTTGAGCATGTGATTCCTTGCAGTCGATAAAACAGAAAGACCATGCACCACCGTTCCGGGATGGGACTTTGGTGCGTGCAGCGATTATGAAAAGCGCGCGTTTTTTCTAAAGTGGAAAGAAAGCGTGGATGCCTGTGCATTTCGGCGGTTCAAAAAACCGGGAGGGCTCTACAGTGCCTGCTATGCGAAAAAATGCCTTTTCACTGTCTGCTCAAACGGCACGCGCTGCGCTGCGTTGCTCTGTGGCTGCATTGCTGGCAGCCAGTGGCGTGGCAGCTGCGCAGGAAAGCCTGACGGACCTCAGCGACCAGTGGGTGCACAACGCGCTGGCGCAAAGCGAGATGCAGCAGACCATGCCTTTGCGCATGGAGGTGCAGGTCGGCAAGCTGGACCCGCGTCTGAATCTGGCACCTTGCCTGCGCATGGAGCCCTATCTGCCCAGTGGCAGCAAGCTGTGGGGGCGCACCCGCATTGGCGTGCGCTGCGTGGAAGGAGACAGGCCCTGGAACGTGTTCGTGCCCGTGACGGTGAAGGCCTTTGGCCCCGCCTGGGTGCTGACGCAAAATGTGAACATGGGCGAGCCGCTCACCATGAACCACGCCATGCAAAGCGAGGTGGACTGGGCCGAATCGCCTCATGCCATCATTGCGCTGCCGGATGACTGGGTGGGCAAGACCGCCGTGCGCAACCTCACAGCAGGCATGGCGCTGCGCCAGACCATGGTCAAGGCGCCAGAGCTGTTCAAGGCGGGTGCTGGCGTCAAGGTGCTGGTGCAGGGCGCAGGTTTTCAGGTGACTTCCTCGGGCAAGGCCCTGCAGGGCGGCTCCGTGGGTGAGAGCGTGCGTGTGCGTATGGACAATGGCCGCACGGTGATTGGCACCGTCAATGCGCAGGGTGAAGTGCTGGTTGCACAGTGAAACAAGTGCTTTTGAAAGAAAATCCTAAAGTTCTCGTTACAAAGGCCGATAGCTAGGCTACAGAGCCCGAGAGCGGGAAATTGGAGTAAACACATGAAGGTCGGACAAAACACCAACGTAGAAATGCTGGCAGCCAAGCTGCAACAGCAAGCTACCCAGCAAACCCAGCAAAGCAAGAGTGGCACTGCCAGCGAGGTGGTGCACCAGGCGCGCAGCAATGCGGCTGGCGTGCCTGTCACGGTCTCCAGTTCCGTGCGCACGCTGGATCAGAACGCCAAGTCTTCTTCGGACATCGACATGGCCAAGGTCCACGCCATTCGCGAAGCCATTGCCAATGGCACTTTCAAAGTCAACGCAGGCGTGATCGCCGACACGCTGCTGATTGATGCCTCTGCCCTGCTGGGCGGCGCACGCATCTGATGCTCTTGTGACTGGGCGCTGTGCGCCGGTACTGGCCTTCCGACCTTCGGCCATACTGGTGATCAGCGCCCAGATTCCGTTTTTACCGCTCCAACGCACCATCAGCCATGCAACTTAGCGAAGCTCTGGACCAAATCGAAGGCATGATCGACCTGGTCAATGCCTGCATTCAGAAAAACCAGCCCGAACTGACGGAACAGGCCGTCACGCAGCTGCGCCAGGGCATGGAAGCCTTTGCAGGCCTGGCCCCACGCTTTGGCCAGGAGCAGTTCACCGAACAGAACGTGGCGCGCATGCAGGCCCTGTCACAGCGCATGACGCAAATGCGTGGCCATATGGCCAAGATGACGGCCATGACGTCCCAGCAGCTGGCCACGCTGCTGCCCGAGCAGTCCATGAACTTCACCTACGGCGGCAGCAGCAAGCCCGGCGCTGCAGCCTCTGTGGCGCGCATGTATCACATCAGTGGTTAACTGGTTTCTATAGCGGCTTGCGCTTATCAAGTAAGGCTTTCACATATATATCGCTGTGAATTCCTTGTAAATAAAGCGCCAGTAGCTATCAAAAAACAAAAAAGCGCCCGTGTGGCGCTTTTGTTTTGGGAGCGATGACGGCTTTAACTGCTTCAGTGCGCCCGCATCTTGGTGCGCAGGCGGGCAATGGCCTGGCTGTGCAGCTGGCACACACGCGATTCCGTCACATTGAGCACGGCGGCAATTTCCTTGAGGTTCATCTCGTGCTCGTAGTACATGGCCATGACGTACTGCTCGCGCTCGGGCAGGTGTTCGATGGCGGCCACCAGGGCTTCACGCAGGCGCACATCGCGCAGGATGGCGAAGGGGTCGGCATCGGTGTCGGCCACAAAGCGGTCCAGAAAGCTTTCGCCTGCATCGTCGCTGGGTGAAATGTCTTCCAGGTAGATCAGCTGGGCGCCACGCACCTTGCCCAGCAGAGACTGGTACTCGTCCAGCGGCATGTCCATGGCTTCGGCAATTTCCGATTCCTTGGGCGCGCGGCCCAGTTCCTGCTCCAGCTTGTGGATGGCGCGTTCAATGTCTTTCTGGCCCTTGCGGGAGCTGCGGCTCATCCAGTCGTTGTCGCGCAGCTCGTCCAGCATGGCACCGCGGATGCGCTGGCTGGCAAAGGTTTCAAACTGCACGCCCTGGCTGGATTCATAGCGCGAGAGCGCGTCAGCCAGGCCGATCATGCCCACCTGGATGAGGTCATCCAGCTCCACGTTCGGGGGCAGCTTGGCGATCATGTGTTGCGCAATGCGGCGCACCAGCGGGGCATGCTGGCGAATCAGCGCATCGCGATCCAGGTGGCCATGGGCGGTGTACATGAACTCAGTGACTCCACACGGCGGACGAAGAAGAGGGCGCAGCCCCGGCGATCGCCATGCCTTGCGGGGCCTGCACGGGTTCTGAATGCTCCAGGCAGCGCAGCGCCCAGCGCTGCAGCTGGCGGCTGTCCAGCGGGTCAAACTGCTCGCACAGCGGCTCTGCATGCAGATGGCGCATGGCGCATTGCGAGACGGATTTGAGCACAGTGTCCAGCCCGTAGTCTGCAGGACGCAGTGCCACCAGGCGAGGCATGTGGCCCGTGTCCATGAACAGTTGTTTGAGTGCGCGGTAGCTGCTCACCACATTGCGTGACTGCGAGGGAACCAGCTGTATGGCAGAGCGGGTGCTGCCGTGCAGCATGCCTGCGAGCAGCGGCGCTGGTGCCCACAGCACTACCAGCGCAAAGTTGCGCACATAGCGGTAGAGCAGATCCATGGGGCGCTCACCTGTGGTGGCTGCCTTGTGCTGCAGCTGTACCAGCCCGCATGCAGCAGGCAGGGTGGCCACACTGGCGGGGTTGCTCAGGTCAGCAGCCAGTGTGGTGAAGGCATAGCCCTGGCGGGGCTGCAGCATGTCCTGCAGGCCGGGGCTGGCCGGTGTTTCCCGCTCGGTGCCGTCCAGCACCACCACAGGGTAGCCCTGCTGCTGCAGGTGCGCGCAGGCCATCCACAGCGCGGCGGCGTCTGCGGCGTCGCCGGATGGCACCACGGGCAGCACACGCAGCGACGACTGCGCGCCTTGCCAGTGTAAGCCTGTACCTTGGTGCCAAACGCGTTCAAGCATGCAGTGCTCCGTGTGCAGAACGAGCCAGAGAAGAATCGGTGAAGTAGAACTCCATGTCCAGCGTCGAAGGGTCGAAGGCCGACTTGGTGTGCGCACGCATGGAGGTGGCCACCAGGTCGCTGGCCTGTGCGCGTGTCAGGTCTTCGGGCACGCGCTGGCCGTTGGTGATGCCGCGCAGCACCAGCTGGTGGCGGATCAGTGCATCCAGTGCAGGGGCCAGCTTCACGGCCTCATCCACCTTGGAGAGGATGGCCTGCTTGCAGCCTACGCGCTTGAAGGCGGCCAGGGCTTCGTCCAGCGTGTCACCGTGTGCACCGGCATTGGCCACCAGCAGGTGCTGGATGCCGGGCAGGTTCAGCACTTCCAGAATGTCGTCCTTGCGAGGGTCGCGCGGTGCCACGCCGGTGGTGTCGATGATGACCATCTTCTTGCCAGCCAGCAGGCCCAGCAGGTCCTGCAGCGCAGCCTTGTCATGCGCCAGGTGGGCCACCACGCCGAGCATGCGGCCATAGGCGCGCAGCTGGTCATGGCCGCCCACGCGGTAGGTGTCCAGCGTGATCAGGCCCACGCTGTTGGGGCCATGCTTGGCCGCGCACAGGGCGGCCAGCTTGGCAGCCGTGGTGGTCTTGCCCACGCCGGTGGAGCCCACCAGTGCGAAGACGCCGCCCTTTTCCCAGATGGGGGCATCGGCGCTGTCGGTGCGCAGATTGCGCTCCAGCACCTGTACCAGCCACTTCATGGCGTCGGCAGGGCCGGTTTCCTGGGGCAGGTGCTCCATGATGGCGCGCGACAGCGCGGGCGAGTAGCCAGCACGCAGCAGCTTGAGCATCATGTTGCTGTGCAGCGGGTTGGCGCGGGTCTGGTTCATCCAGGTCAGGGTGTTGAAGCGTTCTTCAATCAGGTCCTTGACGGATTGCAGCTCGTTCATCAGCGCAGGTGCAGCCACGGCGGGTGCGCTGGCCTTGGGGGCCATCTCCGCAGTCAGATCTACGGCCAGGCCGCGCAGGGGGTTGTGCTTGACCACGGCAGGGCTGCTGGACATGGGGGCATGCTCGCGTGCAGCCATGGCCTGCTTCTTGCGCGCAAACGTGGGCAGGGATTCAGGAGACAGCTCCCCGCTCAGCTCTTCATTGCGACGGCGCAGCATGCGCTCGCGCACATAGTTCTGGAAGGACAGCGTGCTCATGGCCAGCTGCTCGGTGTCTTCCGCAACCGTCTGGCGAGGGTTGGCCTTGGGAGCAGGGCTGCTTTGCTTGAGCAGCGTATCCAGCGGCATGGGCGGCTTGGTGCTTGGCTTGGGGGCACGGGTCTCATCCGCCTCGCGTGCCTGAATGGCTGCGCGCAGACCAGGGCTGGTGGTCGAGCCCTGGTCCAGCACGTCCTCCGAAGTCGCCATGACTTCCACACCATTGGCGGTGGGGCGGTTGGACAGGATCAGGGTGTTCTCACCAAAAACGGCACGCGCCTTGTCCAGGGCCTCACGAGAAGTTGGGGCTATGAAGCGTTGGATGTTCATGCGTTTGCACCTTTAAGAATGGGGCCGATGCGGATGGTGTGGGTCTCAGGGATCTCGCTGTGTGCCAGCACCTGCAGGCGCGGAGCAGCACGGCGCACCAAGCGCGCAATAGGGTTACGAATGGCGTCGGGTACCAGCAGGCAGGCGGGCATACCCAGCTCTTCCTGCTTGTTGGCCACTTCGGCGGCACGCTGGGTCAGCACATCGGCGACGCCAGGGTCCAGCGAAGGAGCCTGAGGATTCGAGAGCGCTTGCATCAGCAGACGTTCCAGACCGGGCTCGATGGCAATCACATTGAGCTCACGGGTGGGGCCGTAGATCTGCTGCACGATGGCAGGAGCCAGCGCAATACGTACACGACGGGCCAGTTCCGCAGGGTCTTGTGTCGAAGCGGCGTTTTCAGCCAGGGTTTCGATGATGGTGCGGATGTCACGGATGTGCACAGCATCCTCCAGCAGCAGCTGCAGGACTTTCTGGAACACGGTGATGGACACCATCTTGGGAATCACTTCTTCAATCAACTTCGGAGCGGACTTGGCCACGTGATCCACCAGCTGCTGTACCTCATTACGGCTGAGCAGCTTGGCAGCGTGCATTTGCATCAAGTGTGACAAATGTGTCGCCATCACAGTTTCCGAATCAACGACCGTAAAACCGGCCATTTGTGCCGCTTCCTTCTGGCGTTCATCGATCCAGTGGGCAGGCAGACCGAACGCAGGGTCTGTGGTGGGCGTGCCAATCAGCGGCGTGGTGATGCCACCGGGGTTGATGGCCAGATACATGCCGGGGAAGGCTTCGCCTTCGCCCACCATCACGCCACGCAGGGTGATGCGGTAGGCGCTGGGCTTGAGTTCGAGGTTGTCACGCACGTGCACGGCAGGCGGCAGAAAGCCCACTTCCTGTGCAAACTTGCGGCGCACGCCCTTGATGCGCGTGAGCAGGTCGCCCTGGCGCTTCTTGTCTACCAGTGCGATCAGGCGGTAGCCCAGCTCCAGGCCCAGCAGGTCCACGGGCTGCAGGTCATCCCAGGTGGCTTCCGAATCTTGCTGGGGTGCAGGCAGCGCGCCAGGATTGGCAGCGGGTGCCTCGTTACCCGCCTTGGCGGCCATTTCCTTCTTCTGGCCCTTGCGGTAGATCATCCATGCGCCATAGCCAAACAGCGAACCCATGGTCAGGAACACGGTGTGGGGCATGTTGGGGATCAGGCCCAGCATGATCAGAATGGCCGAGGTAATGGCCAGCGCGCGGGGCGAGCTGAGCATCTGGTTGGCAATCTGTTTGCCGGTGTCGTTGTCCTTGCCCACGCGCGAGATCACCATGGCCGATGCCACCGAGATCAGCAGTGCAGGAATCTGTGCCACCAGCGCATCACCCACGGACAGCAGAATGTAGCTGTTGGCCGCATCGCCAGCGCTCATGCCGTGCTGGGCCATGCCGATGATGAAGCCGCCAACGATGGTGATGATCAGAATCAAGATGCCGGCCATGGCGTCGCCACGCACAAACTTGGATGCACCGTCCATGGAGCCGAAGAAGTTCGCCTCTTCCTGCACCTCTGCGCGGCGGCGCTTGGCTTCTGCTTCATCAATCAGGCCGGCGTTCAGATCGGCGTCCACGGCCATCTGCTTGCCGGGCATGGCGTCCAGGGTAAAGCGGGCCGACACTTCGGCAATACGCTCTGCACCCTTGGTAATCACCACAAAGTTGATCACCACCAGAATGGCAAACACGATCAGACCCACGGCAAAGTTGCCGCCAATCAGAAAGTGGCCAAAGGACTCAATCACCTGACCAGCTGCGCCGGGGCCGGTGTGGCCTTCCAGCAGCACCACGCGGGTGGAGGCCACGTTCAGCGACAGGCGCATCAGGGTGGTGAGCAGCAGCACCGAGGGGAAAGCCGCAAAGTCCAGCGGCTTGACCATGTAGGCGGCAATCATCATCACCATCAGCGCGGTGGCGATGTTCAGCGTGAAGAAGGTGTCCAGCAGCCATGGTGGCATGGGCAGCACCATCAGGGCCAGGATGGCAATGACCAGCATGGGCGCAGCCAGATTCTGGATCCCCATGCCGTGCTTGGAGTTCCAGTTTTGGAGGTTCTTCAGGAGTGCAGTGCTCATGGTGCAGTGCTTTCTTTCACGTAATCACTTGGTGCCAGCCGCGCGCTTGGAGTGGGGGTCCAGCTCCGGGGGGACATGGGGCTGCACCAGCTCGCCCGGTGCAGGGCCCTGGCCGCTGATGGCTGCCTTGAGGCGATAGACATAGGCCAGGACCTGAGCCACAGCGGTATACAGCGTGGATGGAATGGGCTGGTCAATCTCGGCATGGGCGTACAGGGCACGCGCCAGCATGGGAGACTCCAGCACCGGAATCTGGTGGGCCTTGGCCACTTCACGAATCTTCAGCGCAATCAGGTCAGCGCCCATGGCCACCACCTGAGGGGCTGCCATGGTGGCATCGTCATAGCGCAGGGCCACGGCGTAGTGCGTAGGGTTGGTGACCACAAAGTCCGCCTTGGGCACGGCAGTAATGCTGGCGCGCTGGGCAATCTCGCGCTGCTTCTGGCGAATCTTGCCCTTGAGCTCAGGGCTGCCTTCGGATTCCTTGTGTTCCTGCTTGACTTCCTGGTGGCTCATGCGCAGGCGCTGCAGGAACAGAAAGCGCTGCAGCGGCACATCAATCAAGGCGGTGGCAAAAACCACGATCAGCAGCATGATCATGCCCTGGACAATCCAGTTGCCCATGTCAGCCAGCGCAGCAGGGCCGCCCAGTGCAGGCAGGGTGGACAGGTGCAGCATGCCGGACTGGATATGAAACCAGCCGACGGCGGCCAGAATCAGCATCAGCGCTACGTTCTTGAGCGCGGTCACCATCTGCTGTTTGGAGAACACATTGCCCAGGCCAGAGATCGGGTTGATGCGATTGAACTGCGGCATGATGGGCTTGAGGCTGTAGATCCAGCCGCCCGACAGCAAGGTGGTAATGATGGAGATGGTGTTGATGGCCAGCGCAAAAATCACGCAGCCCATCACGCCCACGATGGCCATGTCGACCAGGCGTTCCTGCATGGACAGGGGCGAGAGCACGGTGCTGGCATCAAACGCCAGCTGATTGCTGGTCGCAATGCGCAGGTACTGCATGAAGGTGGGGCCCCCCAGAATCACCATCAGCGAGCCACCACCCAGCACCGCCAGATGGCCGAGGTCGCGCGAGCGCGACGTCTGCCCGTCCTTGCGGGTTTTCTGCAGCTTTCTTTCGGAAGCTGGTAGGGATTTTTCTTGGCTCGATTCCATGGCGGCATGAGGGACTGGTCTCATGCCATTGTCCGCAAGCCACGGAATTGCTAAAGCTGGAAAAGCGCGCAACAGGGGGCGCTTATCAGGTCCCAGCGCTGCGGCTGCAGCTGCCGCAATCTGTTAGACAGGCTTGGAATGCTTGTAAAAAGAGAGCTGCTTGCGCTCTGTTTTCAAGGCTTTCAGATAGAAATCAGTCTGAAATGCTTAAAAATCAAGCACTGCCAGCTCTCTTTTTTGTGAGTGGCGCTTAAAAGCCCAGGCTGGCGAGCAGCTCGTCCACCTGCGACTGCGAAGTCACCACATCCTGCGCATTGGGGTCGACCACGGGGCCGGACAGCCTGGGGTGTGCTGGTGCAGCAGGCTTGCTTTCTTCGGCAGGGGCCGCAGCAGGTGCACTGCCGGACTCGGCCAGAGCCGCAGCCCACAGGTCGTCCACTTGCTCCGTCTGCACGGCAGAGCCGGTGGCCATGGCTGCCGCAGCGCTGACTTCGCCCTGGTCCAGCTGCACCTCTCCTTGTGCCAGCTGTGGTGCGGTCAGCAGCAGCAGCTCCACCAGTTGCTGCTCCAGGTTGGAGGCCAGATGCACGACCTTGGCGATGACCTGGCCCGTCAGATCGTGAAAGTCCTGGGCCATCATGATCTCTGTCAGCTGGTTGTCCACGATCTCCGTGGACTTTTCCATGTCTTCCAGGTAATTCATGATGTGGCCCTTGGCCACGGCTGCCACCGGGTCGGCAATCATCGCCTGGCGCATCTTCTTGGTCTGCGCCACGATGTCGGTCTGCCGGCCCTTGGCGTCATCGACCAGGGTCAAAACTTTCTCAGCAGCTTCACCAGTCAAGCGCGCAATATAAGAGAGTCGGTTCTGCGCATCTGGCAACTCTTCGGTGGCATCACGCAGACGGTCTGCATAGCCCAGCTCGCGCAGGGCGTCATGCAGCTGCCGGGTGAGCAAGCCGATTTTGTTGTGCACATCACCCTGGCCAATGCCCTGGGTGGATGCAGTGCTCTGAGGCGTTGCTTGGTCCATGGGATTAACTCAAGCCAACCTTCTTCAAGATCAGGTTGACCTTTTCCTCCAGGGTAGCCTTGGTAAAGGGCTTGACGATATAACCCGCAGCGCCGCCCTGAGCTGCAGCCACGATGTCTTCCTTGCGCGCTTCCGCGGTCACCATCAGCACGGGCAGGTGCTTGAGCTTGTCGTCGCTCTTGATCTCGGTGAGCAGCTGAAAGCCGTTCATGTTCGGCATGTTGATGTCTGTCACCACAAAGTCGAACTTGCTGTTGCGCAGCTTGTGCAGGGCGGCAACGCCGTCTTCGGCTTCATCCGCTTCAGTGAAACCGCTTTCCTTCAACAAGTTGCGCACGATGCGGCGCATGGTGGAGAAATCGTCAACGATTAAAAAACGAAGGGCATTGTTAGCCACGGGGGACCCTTTCGGTCAAACTAATTCTCTGAATGACGTCGATGTATAACACCAACGCCGTCCTAATTCACAAATTGTCACGGAGTTTGTGATGCTGGAAGGGGATTTTCCAGTGTTTCCGTTGGCAATTTGTGCTCCTGTTGGGAAGAGGGGGCTCGCTTGCCGAGCAAGCGCTCTTCGGCTTCCTGTGTCAGCACCGTGATCGTGATGCGCCGGTTCTGCGGCGCACGGGGATCTTCGGCAATGAGCAAATCGGTATCGGCCAGACCCACCACGCGGGCCAGCTTGTCGTTGGGCATGCCCGCTGCCACCAGCTCGCGGCGCGAGGCATTGGCGCGGTCTGCCGACAGTTCCCAGTTGCTGTAGCCCCGCTCGCCTGTGCCATAGGGCGCGGCGTCTGTGTGGCCAGCCAGGCTGATGCGGTTTTCCACGCCACCCAGCGCCGCGCCAATTTCACGCAGGATGTCGCGCATGTACGGCTTCACCATCGCACTGCCAATGTCGAACATGGGGCGGTTCTGCTCATCCACGATCTGGATCTGCAGCCCGTCAGCCGTCACATCCATGCGGATTTGCGACTTGTACTCGTTCAGCGTGCTGTTGCTGGCCACCATGGCGTCAATCTTGGCGCGCAAGGCCTTGATGCGCTGCGCATCCTGCCTGGCGCGCTGCTCGCGCATATTCTGGCGGTTGGTTTCGCTCTGCTCGGCGTCTGCGCTCTTGACCTGGCCGTAAATCTTGGCCAGATCCGAGCCGCCACCGGGAATGATGTTGGAGCTGTTGCCTGAGCCATCGCCCCCGGTCATGGCCACCTTCAGCGGCGAGTTGAAGTAGGCGGCAATGCCCTGCAGGTCGCCCTTGGAGCTGGAGCCCAGCAGCCACATCAGCAGAAAGAACGCCATCATCGCCGTCATGAAGTCGGCATAGGCAATCTTCCACGCGCCGCCATGGTGACCATGGTCACCTTTCCTGGCGCGCTTGATGATGATGGGCTGCAGCTTCTTTTCACTGGCTGCACCTGCGGCTGCGCCACCGGGTGGGGTTGGGGGCGGCATGGCTTATTTCCTCTTGACGTGCTCTTCCAGCTCCAGAAAGCCTGGGCGCTCGGTCGAGAACAGCACCTTGCGGCCAAATTCAATGGCGGTGGGTGGGTTGTAGCCCTGCATGCTGGCAATCAGGGTGCACTTGATGCATTCAAATTCCTTGGCGCCGTCCTGGTGGCGCTGCTCAATGAGGCCCGCCAGCGGCTCCACCAGCGCATAGGCCAGCAAGATGCCCAGAAAGGTACCGACCAGCGCGGAGGCAATCATGCCGCCCAGCACGGAAGGCGGCTGCCCCACCGAGCCCATGGTGTTCACCACACCCAGCACGGCGGCCACAATACCGAAGGCAGGCAGTGCGCCGGCCAGGCGCTGCAGTGCCACCACCACGCGGTGACCTTCGCCGTGGTGGGCTTCAATTTCGTTGTCCATCAAAGACTCGATCTCGTGCGAGTTCAGATTGCCCGAGACCATCATGCGCAGATAGTCCGTCATGAACTCCACCACATGCTGGTCGGCCAGCAGATCGGGGTACTTCTGGAAAATTTCGGAGTTCTGCGGCTCTTCCACATCCATTTCAATGGCCATCAGCCCTTCCTTGCGGGCTTTTTGCAGCAGGTCGTACAGCAGGGCCAGCAGGCTCATAAAGCGTGCCTTGGTGTATTTGGAACCCTTGATGGCTGCAGGAATGGCCGCCATGGTGGCCTTGAGCACCTTGGGCTGGTTGCTCACGATGAAGGCGCCGATCGCCGCGCCGCCAATGGTGGCCAGCTCAAACGGCAGGGCCTTGGCAAGCACAGCCATGTTTCCGCCGTGCAGGGCATACACGCCAAAGACGCAACCGAAGGCGATGATGTAACCAATTAGGACAAGCATGAGGAAATTGTGTCAGAGCCAGAACCGGGCAAGCCCAGAAATGGCGCAAGAAAAACCGCCTTGTTTCGGGCTTAGCGAGCAGGCTTGCTGTACCGCAAGCGCCTGTGCAGCCGCCATGAAAAAAGCCACCAGACACCTTATCGGCAGCTGGTGGCAGATTCTGAAGGGCAAACTCAGGTCAGTGTGTGCTTAGCCTTGCAGCAGCTGCAGCACGTTCTGTGGAATCTGGTTGGCCTGGGCCACCATGGCCGTGCCTGCCTGCTGCAGGATCTGCGTGCGGCTCAGGTTGGCAGTTTCCACGGCAAAGTCCGCATCCACAATACGGCCGCGTGCGGCAGACAGGTTTTCCACCTGAATGTCGATATTGTTTACGGCGTTTTCAAAGCGCGTTTGCATGGCGCCCAGTGTGGCGCGAGCACCGTTTATCTGGTCGATGGCAGAGTCGATTTTCTTGAGCGCGACCCAGGCGGAGCTTTGGGTTGTTACATCAATATTGGTAATGCCTTGTTGTTCGTCCAAACCAGCTGCGGTAAAGGTTGGTGTATCGAAACCAGCGTTGGCAACGGTAAGACCAGTAATGTTTACCGCCTGAGGAACACCAGCGTCATCCAGCTTGGACGACATCATTTTGATGGTGTAAGACCCATTGTTTTCTTTGGTCAAAAAGGCAGTTACACCAGTATCTGCCGATTTATCGTTAATTGCGGTTATGACTTGGCCTAAGCGAGCGATGCCAGATGTGGTTGGATCAATGGTGCCCAAAGAAACCGTTTGAGCGTTGGGAGCGGTTCCAATTGTGATGCTAGGCATCGCATTGGCTAACGCTTCGCGAGCAGCAATTACGTCTGGATCAGTTTCCGGATCGGTTTCAGTGGAAGCAGTAATTGCGTCCTTAATATTCTGTTGAAGTGCAGCATCCGGAATCGATTTGTTGAATTCAGAAATATTTGTATCAGATGCATCCACCGCAATTGCACCAGTTTGGCTGAAGCTAATGAAAGACAGCTTATCTGTGCGTGTATCGGTGAGGGTGCCCAGCGTCACGTTATCGCCAGAGTTGGCACCCACCTGGAACACCGCGCCCGCAAACGAACCATCCAGAATCTTCTGGCCGTTGAAGTTGGTCTGCTTGGCCACACGGTCAATTTCAGCAGCCAGTTGCTTCACTTCCGCTTGCAGTGCCACGCGGTCGCTGTCGCTATTGGTGGCATTGGATGCCTGTACGGCCAGTTCACGCATGCGTTGCAGCATATCGCCCACCTTGCCCAGTGCACCTTCGGCCGTCTGTGCCAGCGAGATGCCGTCATTGGCATTGCGCGCAGCCACGGTCAGGCCCGTGACCTGGGTGTTCATGCGCTCTGCGATGGCCAGACCGGCTGCATCGTCCTTGGCGCTGTTGACGCGCAGGCCCGAAGACAGGCGCTGCATGGTGGTGTTCAAAGACTGCCCCGACAACGCCAGATTGCGCTGGGCGTTGATGGAGGCGATATTCGTATTGATAGTTGCGGCCATTGCTGTGCTTCCTTCAGAAAAAGCGAGTTGCTTGGATCGCTCACATAGACCATGGGCATGGATGTGCGACAGGCAACGCTAGCGATGGGGCAATTCTTCTATGGTTGCTTGCTTTCTATTGCGCTGAATAAAGGCGCAAAAACCGGCTTTCTTGCTGCTTCCGCAGGCATGGCTTGCCGTTTGTCATGTAGCGCCCTTAAGAGGTGTACTTCTTGCCGTTGCTGAAACGGCCAGCCTGAGCCGCACCCAGATCCTGTAGCAGGCTGGCACGGCCATGGTGGCGCAGGCTAACCAGCTGCCGCAAGGGGTGCTGAGCCTGCTGCGCTGATAGATAGATACCAATATGCCGGGCTATGCCCATGTTCTTGAAGCCCCGCTTTGCGGGGCTTTTTCTTTGTATTCAAAGACTTAATGGGGTGGGGCCAGCAAATTGCTGGTGGCCTGCGAGAAATCGTGAAATTTCTTCTAAAGAAGTGGCATGCGTGGCCGAAGTAATGGGTGTACAGATCAGGAGCCGCACTCCAATGCCGCAAAGACGGCGCAGGCAGCTCACCACAAAGGTCTGGTATTGCAAACAAACTTTCAGCGTACCCAGCAAGTAAGGACACCACATCATGGCCATGACCATCAACACCAACGTTGTTTCCATCAATGCACAGCGCAACCTGAGCCTGTCTGGCAGCCAGCTGGGTACCGCCATGCAGCGCCTGTCTTCGGGCCTGCGCGTGAACAGCGCCAAGGATGATGCGGCTGGTTTGGCCATCGCTGAACGCATGAATGCCCAGTCGCGCGGCCTGGCCGTTGCTGCACGCAATGCCAATGACGGCATCTCGCTGGCCCAGACGGCTGAAGGTGCTTTGGGCAAGGTGGGCGATATGTTGCAGCGCATGCGTGAGCTGGCCGTGCAATCGTCTAACGCCACCAACAGCGATTCTGACCGTAAAGCCTTGCAAGCCGAAGTGACCCAGCTGGTCAGCGAAATTGACCGTGTGGCCAAGACCAGCGAGTTCAACGGCACCAAGCTGCTCAATGGCTCGTTTGCAGGCGCGGTGTTCCAGGTGGGCGCAGGTGCGGGCGACAACATCACCGTAGGTTCTTTGACCGATGCCACCGCAGCTAACTTGTCCTTGGTGAACTACGGCAAATCCACTACCGATTTGACTGTGGCTGGATCGGTGACCTACCCAACCACAGACACCGTCATCAACGTGAACGGTAAAGATGTGGCAGTGAAGGCCGCCAGCGATGCCAAGTCTTTGCTGGGTAACATGGTTTCTGCCATCAACAGCCAAACGGCAGACACGGGCGTCACCGCCTTTATGAATGCGGACGGTACCGGGATTGAGCTGTATGCCGACAAAGCCGCAGGCGTCGTGATTGGGAACTCTGCAACTGGTGGCGCTACTGCCCTTTTTGCTGCTGCCGCCACGTGGACATCCACAGACAGCAAGGGCATCGAGGGCTTGAGCGTTGCAACCCAAGGCCAAGCATGGGTGGCTTTGAAGAATATTGACGAAGCGATTGATGACATCAACGCCTCGCGCGCCGAACTGGGTGCCCTGCAAACGCGCTTTGAGAAGTCGATTGAGAACATCGACATCATGAACGAGAACATCTCCGCCGCCCGTGGCCGGATTGTGGATGCGGACTTTGCAGCAGAAACCGCCAGCCTGAGCCGCACCCAGATCCTGCAGCAGGCGGGCACGGCCATGGTGGCGCAGGCCAACCAGTTGTCGCAAGGTGTGCTGAGCTTGTTGCAATAAAGATAGCTGCCAGCGTAGGTTAAATAAGGGGTTTGCATAGAAAAGTCTTTGAAATGCTTGATAGATAAGCGCAAAAAGCTCCTTTTTTAGTAGTGCCTCTGTTTTCCCGCTCCTGCGCTGGCATACCCATATCACGCCGGAATGCTTGACGTGTCTATCTTCGTAAAGCTGTTTTGTGGTGATGAGAACCACGCTGCGCGTAACACATCCGTGCGAAGCCGCTGTGTGCAAAGGTGTGGCAATTTAGGTTTTTTTGAAGGGGAATAAAAAATGGCAATGACCATTAACACCAACGTTGTATCGATCAACTCGCAACGTAACTTAAGCCTGTCGGGTAGCTCCCTGGCCACTTCCATGCAACGCCTGTCTTCGGGTCTGCGTGTGAACAGCGCCAAGGACGACGCGGCAGGTTTGGCTATTTCTGAGCGCATGAAAGCGCAATCCAGCGGCTTGGCCGTGGCGGCGCGCAATGCCAACGATGGCATCTCGCTGGCGCAAACCGCGGAAGGCGCTTTGAGCAAGGTGGGCGATATGCTGCAGCGCATGCGTGAGCTGGCCGTGCAATCGGCCAACGCCACCAACAGCGATAGCGACCGCAAGGCCATGCAGGCCGAAGTGGCGCAGCTGACGGCCGAAATTGACCGTGTGGCCAAGACCAGCGAGTTCAATGGCACCAAGTTGTTGAACGGCTCGTTCGCAGGCGCGGTGTTCCAGGTGGGCGCTGGCGCGGGTGACAACATCACCGTGGGTTCGATTGCGAACGCCACCGCAGGCAGCTTGGGGTCCACAGCGGACTATGGCAAAGATGTGACCAACACTGATATGACGTTGGATGATGCCAAGGATTTGGTGGAAGCCACGAACAAGTTGACGGCGGATAACGGCCAAACAGCTTATATGGTTCCTGCTACATCGGGTAATGCTGATGAGTATGACGTCATCATTCTGGATGCCAACGGCACAGGTACCAGCAGCTCGGTGAGCGCTATCAACATCGAAACTCAAGCTGGAGCTTGGGAGGCGATGCAAGTGATCGATCAAGCGATCGATGACGTGAACAGCGCCCGTGGTGAGTTGGGTGCCCTGCAAACCCGTTTTGAAAAGACGGTCGAGAACATCGATATCCAGAACGAAAACATCTCGGCAGCGCGTGGCCGTATTGTGGATGCGGACTTTGCCGCCGAAACTGCCAATCTGAGCCGTTCGCAAATCCTGCAGCAGGCGGGTACCGCCATGGTGGCCCAGGCCAACCAGCTGCCACAGAATGTGCTGAGCCTGCTGCGCTAAGTCATACAGACAGCGTGGCAGGAAACGCAGTCATCTGAAGTGACCTGTCTGCGCTGTCATTGCTTTCAAGGTTTTTGAAGGGGAATAAAAAATGGCAATGACCATTAATACCAACGTTGTATCGATCAACTCGCAGCGCAATCTGAGTCTGTCGGGCAGCTCGCTGGCTACTTCCATGCAGCGCCTGTCTTCGGGCCTGCGCGTGAACAGCGCCAAGGACGACGCGGCGGGCCTGGCGATTGCCGAGCGCATGAATGCCCAGACCAAGGGCCTGGCCGTGGCCGCACGCAATGCCAATGATGGCATTTCGCTGGCGCAGACCGCGGAAGGTGCTTTGGGCAAGGTGGGCGATATGCTGCAGCGCATGCGTGAGCTGGCCGTGCAATCTGCCAACGCCACCAACAGCGATAGCGACCGCAAGGCCATGCAGGCGGAAGTGGCGCAACTGACCAGCGAAATTGACCGCGTGGCCAAGACCAGCGAGTTCAATGGTGCCAAGCTGCTTAATGGCTCGTTCGCAGGCGCGGTGTTCCAAGTGGGTTCTGGTGCGGGTGACAACATCACCGTGGGGTCGATTGCCGATACAACTACCGCGAAACTAGGTGGTACCGCCGAGGTCTATAAAAAGGCTGGCGTGACAGCTGGGACTCTAGAAGCTGCACAGGCAGAAGTGACGGCAATCAATAAAGACTCCGCAACATCGGGTGCTACTGCGTACATGGCAAAGAATGCTGCAGGTACATACGATGTAACAGTGATGTCTAGTAAAACTGGTACGTTTGGGAGTGCGGTTATTGCAGCAGGTGATAAGCAAACTGTGAATGTAGGAGCGATTGACATTACTTCGTCGACAGGTGCGTGGAGTGCGATGCAAGTCATCGACAAAGCGATCGACGATGTGAATACCAGCCGTGGTGCGCTGGGCGCCCTGCAAACCCGTTTTGAAAAGACCGTCGAGAACATCGACATCCAGAACGAAAACATCTCGGCAGCGCGCGGCCGTATTGTGGATGCGGACTTTGCCGCCGAAACAGCCAACCTGAGCCGCTCGCAAATTCTGCAGCAAGCCGGCACAGCCATGGTGGCACAGGCCAACCAGCTGCCACAAAATGTGCTGAGCCTGCTGCGCTAAGTACGGCTTGCTGCGCTGCGCAAGCGCAGCAAGTTTTTGAAAGTTTGCTTTGATGACCAGGCTCTCCGGGGCTTGGTCTTTTTTGTTTGTAACAGTACGTTTTTTGTTCTCAAGTTCTGCACAGGGCCGCCGAAAAAACAGGCACAGAGGGCGAGCCGGGTTTTGCAATAGCAAAGCCGCGGAAAGTAGCAGAAGCACCGCCCCGCTTAGCAAACGCAAACTTTCGAGTATTACGGTATTAGGAGCATTCGCCATGGCCATGACCATCAACACCAATGTTGTTTCCATCAACGCACAGCGCAATCTGAGCCTGTCTGGCAGCCAGCTGGGCACCGCCATGCAGCGCCTGTCTTCGGGCCTGCGTGTGAACAGCGCCAAGGACGATGCAGCCGGTCTGGCCATTGCTGAACGCATGAATGCCCAGTCCCGTGGCTTGAGCGTGGCAGCGCGTAATGCCAACGACGGTATTTCTCTGGCGCAGACTGCTGAAGGCGCACTGGGCAAGGTAGGCGACATGCTGCAGCGCATGCGTGAACTGGCTGTGCAGGCTTCCAACGCCACCAACAGCGATTCTGACCGCAAAGCCTTGCAAGCCGAAGTGTCTCAGCTGATTTCCGAAATTGACCGCGTGGCCAAGACTTCGGAATTTAACGGCACCAAGCTGCTCAATGGCTCTTTTGCAGGTGCTGTGTTTCAGGTGGGTTCTGCGGCTGGTGACAATATCACTGTGGGTGGATTGGTGGATGCAACTGCAGCCAAATTGGGCGCTGGAGTTATCTATAGCACTGCAGAAGTTGAAATCGAAACTGAGGACGTTGCAGAGGCCGGGGAGTATGTGAAGTCAATCAATGCAGCATCTGCAGATACAGGGGTGACAGCATTTGTCAGTGGATTCACTGCTGCAATTACCGGATCTGCGAATCCTGCTGATGATGCCCCTGCGAAATACACAATCACCTTGATGGCTAATGTTGCGGAAGATGATGCAAATGGCCTGGGCGTTTTGGATGGAGCTGGCACTGCTATCACCAGCTTTGCAAACGTGGATGGCGACAGCTTGGCAACGCTAGATGTCTCGACTCAAGTGGGTGCTTGGAAGGCGCTGGAGCTTATCGATGTTGCGATTGATGATATCAACTCTTCCCGTGGTGAACTGGGCGCTCTGCAGACCCGCTTTGAAAAGTCGATTGAGAACATCGACATCATGAACGAAAACATTTCTGCAGCGCGCGGCCGTATTGTGGATGCCGACTTTGCGGCTGAAACCGCCAGCCTGAGCCGCACACAGATTCTGCAGCAGGCAGGCACAGCCATGGTGGCGCAGGCCAACCAGCTGCCCCAGCAAGTGCTGAGCCTGCTGCAATAAGCTGGTCAGCGGCTGCTATCCGCGAAAGCCGGGAGCAGTAAGACAAGAAGATAAAACGGTGTCAGCTCGGCAGGGCTGACACCGTTTTTGACTTAAGTTGTGGCACGTTGCGCCGATAAAAAGGCTGTGGGCTGGCAGGTGAGTCGCAACTTCTGTGCGGTGCACACCTTTTTATTCAGGCTTTTGCGTGGGTCGTAAACCCCAGACAATACGCGAGTCTCAATCCGTGGATGTGCTTGTCTGCGGCAATCAGGTCTTCAAGGAGTTCAAGATGGCAATCTCTTCAGTGGGTATCGGCAGTGGTCTGGATGTGGAGAGCATCGTCACGCAGATGGTGGAGCTGGAGCGGCGCCCCATCAAGACCTTGGAAGCCAAGGCAGAGTTCATTGATGCCAAGATTTCTGTCCAGGGGCAGATCAAGTCCATGGTGTCTGACTTGCATGCTGCCTTGTTTGACCTGACGCTGGAAGGTACCTGGAAGACGGCCAAGGCAACGACCTCTGGTTCCAGCGTGTCTGCCAGCATTTCTGGCCCGGCTGCAGCGGGTAACTACAACATTGAGGTGACATCGCTGGCGCAAAGCCAGACGGTGGTGTCGTCCAAGCTGGGCGCTGAAGACAAGCTGGGCGCTGGCAAGCTGGTATTCAGCATCGGCTACCCTACGGCCAAGCCGCAGACGGCCATTGAGCTGGATGGCACAGAGTCGCTGGAGCAGGCAGCGAAAAAGATCAATGATGCCAATGTGGGCGTACAGGCCAGTGTGATCAAGGATGCCGAGGGCAAGCAGCAGCTGGTGTTGACAGCCAAGAACACGGGGCTGGATGGCAAGTTCTCCATGCAGGTGGAGGATGCAGCGGCGGGTTCTCGTCTTGATGCATGGGGTAATTACACCCCCGGCAATGCGCCTGAAGCTGTGAATGGTGAGGGCTTTTTCCTGGCGCAGGAAGCGAAAAACGCCAAGATGACGCTCAATGGTGTGAAGCTGGAGTCAAGCACCAATACCTTTGCTGGTGTGCTCAATGGTGTTTCACTGTCAGTGACGGGTGAGGGGAAATCTCTGCTGAGCGTGACGCAGGATACCGAGGCCATCAAGGGCAAGATTCAGAAGTTTGTGGATGCCTACAACTCGCTCAATGAGTTGTTGACCGCATCGACCAAATACACCGAAGACACGAAGACAGCGGGCGTCTTCCAGGGCGACAGCAGCATTGTGAGCATGCAGAACGCATTTCGCATGCTGACGCAGAACGTAGCGTCTCAGGCGCAAGGTGCATTCAAGCGGCTGGCGGACATTGGTATTTCCATCGCCAACCCCACGACGGCCAAGGTGTCTGGTGAGCTGGTGGTTGATGCTTCCAAGCTCAATACGGCGCTCAATGATCTGGAGTCCATGCAGGGGCTGTTTGCGACCAAGTCCAGCAATGCTTCGAGTGATGGTGTTGGTATTGCCGTTGCTTTCCGCAACTTCACTTCTGGTTTGCTCGATCTGGAGGGTGCCTTGAAGACCAAGGAAGACTCCTTGAGCAAGGAGCTCAAGCGCAATGGTGAAGAGCAAGAGAAGGTGGAAAAGCGCGTTTCTGCTGCAGAGGCGCGTTTGCGTGCGCAATACACCGCACTCGATGTGAAGATGGCTTCGCTCAGTTCATTGAGCTCCTATGTGGAGCAGATGGTGGCTTCTTGGAATAAGTCCAAGGATTGATATTTTTTTGCTTGAGTTCTGGCGGAAAGTGCCGAAAGAACTCGGGTACAGCAACAAGTTTCAGGGGTTCACATGTTTTCTTCTTCAGGTTACGGCGCAGCGAATGCATATCGTCAGGTGAGTGCGCATTCCGGTGTGGAAAGCGCGTCGCCACACCAGCTGATTCAGATGCTGTTCGATGGTCTGTTCCAGTCGCTGAACGCCGCACGCGGTGCGCTGCAGCGCGGTGACATTGAGGAAAAGGGCCGCCATATCTCCAAGGCGGTGCGCATTCTGCAAGAAGGCCTGGTAGTGGGCCTGGACTTGGAAAAAGGCGGTGAATTGGCTGCTAATCTGAAGTTGCTGTATGACTATTCTGTGGCCCAATTGACAAAAGCCAATGTTCGCAATGACGAGCATTTGGTTGAGGAAGTGATCAAGGTTTTGCAGCCAGTGGCGCAAGGCTGGAAAGAAATTGGACCCACTGCCAACCAGACGATGTAAGGGGGTGGGCATGCAGGAGAATAGCTTGCTGGACTATTACAAGGCCATAGAGGCCAAGAGCGCGGAAATGTTGTCAGCAGCGATGCAGCAGGACTGGGATGGCGTCATGGAGTGCGAGAAGCTGTGCTCCTTGCTCATCGATGAGTTGCGGGTGCAGTCGCAGGCTGTGCAGCTCACTCCTGAACAGCGCAAGGAAAAGACGCGCATCATGCAGAGTATCCTGCGCAATGACGCACAGATTCGCGTACTGGCTGAGCCCTGGCTGGCGCAGATCGAACATATGGGCAAGATGCCCGCCACTTCCGTGCTGCACTGAAGACGTAAAGAATCGCTATACCCTCCAAGGTTTGGTGTAAGCCCATCTGCTGTCATGGCAGGTGGGTTTTTTTATGGCCGTTGGGTGGTGTGCTTTGGTATTGATAGCTTGTAGCGCCGGTTAAATCTATGTTTCAGTATGGTTTGTGCTTAAAAACCTTGTATATCAAGCGCAAGGTGCTCTGTTTTTTGTTTTTTGAGGCAAAAAAAGACCGCAACCCGTGAGGGGTGCGGCCGTAAAGGTTTTTTTGAAGGGTGAGCGTTCTGGCATGCCGCTGGCCGGTGCCGGGCGGCAGGCACAAGCAGGTGCTCAGACCTGCATGTTCATGACATCGGTATAGGCCTGTACCAGGCGGTTGCGCACATGCAGCGTGGCCTGAAAGCCAATCTGCGCCTTTTGCATGGCAACCATGGTTTCTTCCAGGCTGACCGATGGGTTTTCCAGCTGCACTTCTTTTTGCAGGTGGGAGGAGTGATTCTGTGCAGCACTGACGGAGCGCAGCGCGTTCTCCAGCGCAGTGCTGAAGCCGTGGCCTTCAGCTTCTGCCTTTTGCACAGGCTTGGTCAGGCGTTGCGCCATGTCGCTGGACATGGTGGTCAACGGAGATGTGGCGCTATGAAGGCGAAAGTCCATGATGGTTTCCTGAACTCGTTATTGATCGATGGCCGCAATCGTAGGCAATTGCAAAAGATGCATCTGCGCGAATAAATGGGAAAACGGGTGCCTTATCGGGGGAACGTGGCGGGCGGAAGTTTGAATAATCGTTGCAACGTTGGGCTCCGTGTTGGGCTCAAGCCCTCCATTTGGAAAGAACGATGTCCGCAGTTGCAGAAATTCCTGTTGAACCAAACGCCGCTCCCGCCGCCACTACGGTGTCATGGCGCGAGAAGGTGGCAGCACTCGATAGAAATCAACGCATCATGATTGGTGCAGTGGGCGCCCTGGTTGTCGCCGGTCTGGTGGCCGCGCTGATGTTCAGCCGCCAGCCGGATTACCGTGTGCTGTTCAGCAATCTGAGTGACAAGGACGGTGGTGCCATCGTGGCCCAGCTGGCGTCCATGAACGTGCCTTACAAGTACACCGAAGGTGGCGGCGCCATCATGATTCCGGCTGACCGCATCCATGATGTGCGTCTGAAGCTGGCCACCCAGGGACTGCCTAAGGGCGCGGTCTCGGGCTTTGAAATCATGGAGAACAGCAAGTTCGGCATCACCCAGTTTCAGGAGCGCGTGAACTATCAGCGCGCACTGGAGGGTGAGCTGACGCGCTCCATCATGGGCCTGTCTGCCGTGCAGAACGCACGCGTGCACCTGGCCCTGCCTAACCAGAATGGTTTTTTCCGTGAGCAGCAAAAGCCCTCGGCTTCGGTGCTGCTGACGCTGTACCCCGGCCGCATGCTGGACCGCACGCAGATTGCGGGCATCGTGCACCTGATTGCTTCCAGCGTGCCAGAGATGCTGCCTTCGGCCGTGAGCGTGCTGGATGACTCCGGCAAGCTGCTGTCGCAGGCGCCGAACCCCGATGAAAGCCCTGTAGATATTCAGCAGCTGATGTACCAGCAGCAGCTGGAAAAGCAGTACACACAGCGCATTCTGGACATTCTGGAGCCCGTGGTGGGCAAGGGCAATGTGAAGGCGCAGGTGACGGCTGAGCTGGACTTCTCGCGCTCGGAATCGACCTCGGAAATCCACGCACCCAACCAGGGGCAGGCACCCAGTGCGGTGCGCAGCCAGCAGGTGCTGGAAGCCATTGGTGAAAAAGAACCCGTGCCACCTACAGGCGTGCCCGGTGCCGTCAGCAACCAGCCACCGCAAACGGCTGCAGCGCCTGTCAATGGTGCGGCTCCCGTGCTGCAGGCAGCCAATGCCGAGAACAGCAACATCCTGACCATTCCGGGCAGCAAGCGTGAGTCTGTGACCAATTACGAGGTGGACAAGACCATCAAGGTCACACGCAGCAGCACCGGCTCCATCAAGCGCATGACCGCTGCCGTGGTGGTGAACTATCTGCCCGGAGCAACGGCTGAAGGTACTGTGGTGCCACAGGCGCTGACGGAGGCGCAGCAGGCACAGATGCTGGCGCTGGTGCGCGAGACCATTGGCTACAACGCCGAGCGTGGTGACTCGGTCAACCTGATGAATGCACAGTTCCAGCAGGACACGGGCCGTCTGGCGTCCGATCTGCCACTGTGGCAGCAGCCCGAGACCATTGCGCTGGCCAAGTCGGTGATGTGGCCCGTGGGCCTGGTGCTGGCAGCGCTGATTCTGGCTCTGGGTGTGGTGCGCCCCATCCTCAAGGCACGCAAGAAGAAGGAACAGGCACAGCTGGATCTGCTGGCGGCCGATGAGATTGAGCGCCCCGCACTGGCTGCGCCGCTCAAGCCCGGTGAGCCTACGCCTGAAGAACTGCGTCTGCAGCAGGCGCGTGCGCTGGCCAAGCAGAACCCCATTGCGGTGGCCAATATCGTCAAGACCTGGGTCAATGGCGACGCGAATTAATGGCCTTGGGCTGTGCTTAATAGAACCGACAACACAAAGAGTTGCATATGGATGAACGAGGTCTGAACGACGCCGCGATTTTGCTGATGTCTCTGGGTGAGGAGGAGGCAGCGGAAGTTTTCAAGCACCTCTCGCCCAAAGAGGTGCAGAAGCTGGGTGAGACCATTGCGCGCATGCGTGGTGTGTCCAAAGAAAAAGTGGACTTTGTGATTGCGCGCTTTACCGATGACTGCGCGGCGCAGAGCCTGCTGGTGGAAGACGCGAGCGATTACGTCAAGTCTGTGCTGCGCCGTGCACTGGGCGATGACAAGGCTGCGCTGCTGCTGGACCGCATTTTGCAGGGCGGTGATGTCTCGGGTATTGAAAGCCTGAAGTGGATGGACCCCGTGTCCGTGGCCGAGCTGCTGCGCAATGAACACCCGCAGATCATTGCTGCCATCATGGTGCACCTGGAGTACGACCAGGCCGCTGCCGTGCTGATGCAGCTGCCCGAGCGTCTGCGCAGCGAAGTAGTGCTGCGCGTGGCGACGCTGGAAGGTATTCAGCCTTCGGCGCTGAAGGACCTCAACGAGGTGCTGTACAGAGTGCTTGCCGGTGGCGACAAGATTCGCAAGACATCGCTGGGTGGTGTGAAGACCGCTGCCGAGATGATCAACCTGCTGGGCAGCAATGCCGATGTGGCCGTGCTGGACACCATCCGCAACTACGACGCGGATCTGGCGCAGAAGATCATGGACAAGATGTTCGTGTTCGACGATCTGGTCAAGCTGGACGACCGCTCCCTGCAGCTGGTGCTGCGCGAGGTGGCCTCCGAAACACTCATCGTCGCGCTCAAGGGGGGCTCCATGGAAGTGCGCGACAAGATTCTGGCCAATATGTCCATGCGTGCTGCAGCTGCACTGCGCGAAGACTTGGAGGCCCGTGGCCCCATGCGTCTGTCCGAAGTGGAGGCACAGCAAAAGGAAATCCTCAAGGTGGTGCGTCGCCTGGCCGACGAAAACCAGATCACGCTGGGTGGCGGTCCCGAAGACAGCTTTGTCTGATGCGGACAGTGACAGGAAGACGGTGAAACACATATGACACGCTTCATCCCCAGCGAAGAAATTGACCAGCAAAGCGTGCGCCAGTGGCACTTTGGCAATGTGCGCAGCAGTGCACAGCAGGGCTTTATGGCCATGCCAGAGATGACACTGGACCCTCTCCTGACAGCACCTGTGCAGCCCGAAGTGGCAGAGCCTGCGGAGGCAGAGGCCGTGGTGGAGGCTGAACAGGCAGCGCCGGCGCAGGAAGCAGTGCCCGCACCTGTGGTGCCCATGTTTACCGAGGAAGAACTGCAGCAGCATGTGCAGCAGGCCGCAGAGCAGGCCCGCGCCGAGGCTTACCAGCAAGGGCTGCAGCAGGGCCAGCAGGAAGCAGCGCATGAGTGGCAGCAGCGCATGGCCGACTATCAGAACAATGTGGGCCGTGAGGCAGCGCAGCGCCTGAACGAAGTGCTGCATGCGGCCGCAGAGGCGGTGCAGGGTCTGCAGCAGCAGATGTCGCAGGACTTGCTGCAGCTGGCTGTGGATATTGCGCGCCAGGTGGTGCGTCAGGAGCTGCGCTGCAATCCGCAGGCGCTGCAGCCGGTCGTGGCCGAGGCGCTGGACATGCTGGGTGCCGAGAGCAAGCCTGCCGTGGTACGCCTGCACCCCGAAGATTTTCAGCGCCTGCAAGCGCATCTGCGCGAGAGCCTGCCCAACCCCAAGGTGGAATGGCTGGCCGACCCCAGCGTGCCTGCGGGTGGCTGTCTGGTGCAAAGCCAGGGTGCCCAGGTGGATGGCACGCTGGAGCGCCGCTGGCAGCGTGCCGTAGCAGCACTGGGTCTGGTTTCGACCTGGTATGAGGAGGCACCACATGCCTGATGCGCAGCCCAAGTCTGTCAGCCCCGTGGTGGCGCAGCTCAAGGACATGCTGCAGCTGGGGCGCGAACGCGTCAATCAGCCACTGCCGCTGCAAAGCCATGGCACCCTGACGCGCCTGACGGGTCTGGTGCTGGAGGCCAGCGGCCTGCGCGTGCCTGTGGGCTCCCAATGTCACCTGCAGATGCCGGGCGCGGAGCCTGTGCTGGCCGAGGTGGTGGGCTTTGCGGGTGAGCGTGCTTTTCTGATGCCTGCAGGAGATATTCAGGGCCTGTCCTGCGGGGCCGTGGTGACGCCTGCTGAGCCCTTTGTGCCGCCGCTGCGCCTTGGTGATACCAAGGTGCCATCGCTGGCTACGGGCGTGCTGCGCCTGCCCATGGGCGATGGCCTGCTGGGCCGGGTGATTGATTCACAGGGCGAGCCTTTGGACCGTGCAGGTGAGCTGCAGGATGTGGTGGCTGAGCCGCTGGATCGCGAGCCTATCAACGCCATGGAACGAGCCCCCGTGCGTGAAAGCCTGGATACCGGCGTGCGTGCCATCAACAGTTTGCTTACTGTGGGCCGTGGCCAGCGTCTGGGTCTGTTTGCAGGCTCGGGCGTGGGTAAGTCTGTGCTGCTGGGCATGATGGCGCGCTACACCAAGGCCGACGTGATTGTGGTCGGTCTGATTGGTGAGCGTGGCCGCGAAGTCAAAGAGTTCGTGGAAGACATTCTGGGCGCGCAGGACCGCTCGCGCGCCGTGGTGGTGGCGGCACCTGCCGATGCTCCGCCGCTGCTGCGCATGCAGGGCGCCAGCTACGCCACAGCGATTGCCGAGCATTTCCGGGACAAGGGCAAGCATGTGCTGCTGCTCATGGATTCGCTGACTCGCTACGCACAGGCACAGCGCGAGATTGCGCTGGCCATTGGTGAGCCACCAGCCACCAAGGGCTATCCGCCCTCGTGCTTTGCCAAGCTGCCTGCGCTGGTGGAGCGCAGCGGCAATGGCCTCAATGGCGTGGGCTCGATCACGGCCTTCTACACCGTGCTGTCCGAAGGCGACGACCAGCAGGATCCGATTGCGGACGCTTCGCGCGCCATTCTGGATGGCCACTACGTGCTCTCGCGCGCGCTGGCTGAGCAGGGGCACTACCCCGCCATTGATATCGAACAGTCGGCATCGCGCGTGATGCACAACGTGGTCTCGCGCGAGCATTTCGAATTAGCTAGACGGTTTAGAGCCGTCTATTCGCGCTATCAAAAAAGCAAGGATTTGATACAAGTAGGAGCTTATGTGAACGGCTCCGATCCTTTGGTGGACGAGGCCATTCGCTTGCAGCCAGCAATGGCCCGTTTCCTGCAGCAGACCATGTTTGAGTCTGCTTCCATGGAACAAAGTTTGGCAGACATGGCAGCCGTCTTAGGCCAGCCAGGATGAGATAACGAGAGGGATTTGGAATGTCTTCGCTCAATGCTTTGATGATCGCAATTGAAATGGCCGTGCGCAAACGTGATGACGCACGCCAGGCGCTGCGTGAGCGTCAGCATGCCTTTGATGCTGCCAAGTCCCAGATGGAGCAGCTGGAGAACTATGCCGCAGAAATGCAGCAGCGCTGGGGTGCGACGGAAGGCGCTTCGCTCAAGCCTGAAGTCATGGTGCACCACCGGCAGTTCATGGAGCGGCTGGAGCATGCCATCAACCTGCAGACACGGGTGATTGCAGACCAGTCCATCCGCCTGGAAGCTGCACAGAAAGCGCTGATGGCCGCAGAGCTGCGCCTGACCAGCCTGAACAAGGTGGTGGAAACACGCCGCCGTGACATGGAACTGGCGCAGATGCGCCGCGAGCAAAAGCAGACGGACGAACGTGCCGCACTGCAATTCATTGGCCGAACGTTTGGCATGCAGTTTCAGGAGGCATGAGCATGGATATTCAGCAAGCGATGGCGCCCATACCGCCCAAACCCAAAGCCAAACATGCAGACAAGCCTGCAGCGCAGGACAAGCCGGAATCTGTCGATGAGCGCTCTGGTCAGACCAGTGCGGCCAAGTTTTCCAGCTTGCTCAAGGGCCTGCGCCAGGACGATGTGCAGGCGCTCGATGGCGCAGCCCTGTCCTTGCAGGATCAGGCATCGCTGATGGCGGCAGACCTCAAGGACTTGCCGCCGGGCGAGGTACTGGCTACCGCGCTCAGTCTCGATGATTTGCTGGGCCAGGCGCAGCGCCTGCTGGGCGCAGATGCTGGGGCAACCGGGCAGGCGGCAGGCCTGTCATCGCAGGCGCAAGGGCGTGGTCTGGGTGCACAGATGCATGTGGCAGCAGGCCAGCAGGTGGCCACCGTCGCCGCTGGCGTGCAGACAGTCGCACAGGCAGAGGGCGCTTCGGAAGCCCCCGCCGTGGTCCAGTCTGCTGCCACCGCGCTGCTGGCGCAGGCTGCAGATGCGGCGGAAGTGGTGGAGCAGCTGGTCACGGGCGATGCACAGCGCAGCGCCGATGCCAGCGGTCGCTTTAGCCTGCAGGGCAACTGGACGCTGGACGATGGCCAGGCCGAAATGCAGCCCACGCTGCAGCGCGTGATGGCGCAGGTGGAGCAATGGGCGGGCAGCGCAGGCGTGCAGGCCAGGCCGGGTGAGCGTGCAGACGGCACCCGCAGCGCATCTGCCAGTGGCGTGGAAGCACTGGGTGGTGGGCAGGGCAGTGGTACACGGCTGATGGACACTGCAGTGCGCGAAGTCCAGCAGGCGCAGGACGCCATGTTTGAGGCGCAGCACGATGCGCCGGTGGAAGACATGCGCTTCTGGCTGCGAGGCAAGCAGCAGCGTGCGGAAGTGGTGATGGAAAAGGATGGCCAGCCTGTGCGCGTGCAGGTGTCCGTGCGCGGCAATGAAGCCCATGTGACCTTCCGCGCAGACCAGATGCAGACCCGTGCACTGCTCGATGACAATGTGGCGCAGCTGCGCGAGCTGCTGCAGCAGCAGGGGCTGGAGCTGGCCGGTGTACAGGTGCAGGCGCAGACCGATGGCGATGCGGCGCCCCACAGCGGCGCGCAGCGCCATGCCTGGCAGGACGGCCCGGCACGCCATGGCGTGGTGGAAGTGCCTGTGCAGACCCACCGGGCTGAGGCTGCGCCGCGTGTGCCGCAAGGACGCGGGCTGGACTTGTACGCCTGATCGAGCGCCGGCCGGAGGCCGTGCGCGGAGGTAGACGACTTTTTTGTCGGCTGTTTCAGCCTTTTATTCTGGCTATGATTTCGGGCTTCTTCGAAATAATAAGACCTTAGTGTGCTGCGTCCTGGATGATGGGCGCAGGAACAGCCAGATTTGAGCCAACACACTTTTATCCCTGAAGGAACATAACGTGGCCGCAACCCATACTGCCGCCGCTACGGCGCAAGGCAAGAGCAAAAAAGTAATCGTGTTCGGTGCTATCGCCGCCTTGCTGGTCGTTGTGATTGCAGCAGCTGCGCTGTTTTTTGCCAACCAGTCAAAAAGCGACCCCTATGCTGAAGACACACCTGCCAAGAAGGTAGCGCTGGTCCCCACCTTCCTGCCACTGGAAAACATGGTGGTGAACCTGGCCGACCCCGGCGGTGAGCGCTATGCCCAGATTGGCATTACGCTGGAGCTGCAGGATGAAGCCACCGCAACCACCGTCAAGCAGTACATGCCCAGCATTCGCAATGGCATTTTGATGCTGGTGTCGCAGCGCACAGCCGATGAGCTGCTGCAGCGCGAAGGCAAGGAGCAGCTGGCCACAGATATCCTGCGTGAAGTCACACGCCCCATGGGCTGGGACAAGCAGCGCCGCGAGATGGAAGACGATGAGTTTGACACCCCTCGCCGCCGTGCCAATCCGGTGCGCCGTGTGCTGTTTTCCAGCTTCATCATCCAGTAAGCGCAAGGAGTTATCCGCATGAGCGATTCTTTCCTGTCGCAAGAGGAAGTTGATGCACTTCTGGAAGGGGTGACGGGCGAGCGCCAGAAGTCTGACCTGGAAGAAGTCGAAGAAGGTGCGGTACGCAACTATGACATTTCCAGTCAGGAGCGTATCGTCCGCGGGCGCATGCCCACCATGGAAATCGTGAACGAAAGGTTCGCGCGTAATTTCCGTATTGGTCTGTTTAACTTTATCCGCCGCAGCCCCGAAGTGTCCGTGGGCACGGTGAGCGTGCAGCGCTACAGCGCCTTTTTGCGTCGCCTGGCAGTGCCCACGAACTTCAACATCGTGGCCATTCGCCCCCTGCGCGGCAATGGCCTGATTGTGTGTGAGCCCTCGCTGGTGTTCGGCATTATTGACACCTTGTACGGCGGCACGGGTCGCCTGCAGACGCGTATTGAAGGCCGTGACTTCTCGGCCACCGAGCAGCGTGTGATCAATCGCCTGGTCGATGTGATCAGCGAGGAATACAAAAAAGCCTGGCATGGCATCTATCCGCTGGAGCTGGCTTACCAGCGCTCGGAAATGCAGCCACAGTTCGCCAATATTGCGACGCCCAGCGAAATCGTGGTGTCCACCTCGTTTCAGCTGGAAATCGGCGATGTCTCCGGCTCCATCTACATCTGCATGCCTTATGCAACCATGGAGCCCATTCGAGACATTCTGTACTCGTCCACCCAGGGTGACTCCATGGAAGTGGACCGCCGCTGGGTCAAGGTGCTGACGCGGGAAATCCAGTCCGCCGAAGTGACGCTGGTGGCTGAGCTGGCCCGCGCCGATGCAACGGTGGAGCAATTGCTGGCCATGAAGCCGGGCGACTTCATCGAGCTGGAGCGCCAGCCACGCATCAAGGCGTCGATTGGTGGCGTACCGATTTTTGAGTGCCAGTACGGCACGCACAACAACAAATATGCGATCCGCATCGAGCAGTGTCTGCGGGGTGTGGATGCGAACTGGACCGGAGAGAAGAATGGCAACTGATCAGAACAACAGCGGCAGCATCCCTGGGGATGATCCCTTCTCGGATTGGGCCGAAGCACTGGAAGAACAGAAGCAGACCGACGCCCCCCGCGATACGCTGGACGCCGAGCAGGGTGGCCCACTGTCGGGCAAGCCTGCCTATGCATCGGGCCCTGTGGGCACCGAAGTGCCGGTGAACGACATCAACATGGTGCTGGACATTCCTGTGCAGCTGTCCGTGGAGCTGGGGCGCACCAAGGTGCCCATCAAGTACATCCTGCAGCTGGCCCAGGGTTCGGTGGTGGAGCTGGACGCTCTGGCTGGTGAACCCATGGACGTGCTGGTGAACGGCTATCTGATTGCCCAGGGCGAGGTGGTGGTGGTGAACGACAAGTTCGGTATCCGCCTGACCGACGTGGTCACACCTTCTGAGCGCTTGCGCCGCGTCAGCCGTGGATAACGTGAGCTGGACCTCTTCGCTGCTGGCGCTGTTCCTCATGATCAGCGCGCTGGCAGCGCTGCCCTGGGTGCTCCGGCGCTGGCAGCAGCGCCAGCAGGGCCTGCATGGGGCAGGCAGCGTCAGCACCAAGGTGCTGTCTGCCGTGGCCATTGGCCCCGGGCAGCGTGTGGTGACGGTGGAGGTCGGCCAAGGTACGGAAAAAACGCGCCTGGTGCTGGGCGTGACGGCGCAGCACATCCAGTGCCTGCATGTGCTGGGTCAGCCCGCGACCGCACAGCCTGCGGCTGCCAGCTTTGCAGGTGTCATGGCGCAGGTGCAGGACGGCACGGCGAGCACCACGACCACGGCGCAACCTTGATGAGAGCGTTTATGCGATCAGGCTTTCTCACTTCCCATATGCACTGGGCCATGCCAGCCGCCGTCGGGGCGGCTTTTTGCTGGCTGCCAGCTGTCGCAGCAGCGCAGACGGCCGCGGGCCCCAGCCTGCCGGTACTGGTGGGCTCTGGCGGCGCGGGCAACTCGTTTTCGGTGCCCATTCAGACGCTGCTGTTCTTTACCGCACTGTCCTTTCTGCCAGCCCTTTTGCTGATGATGACGGGCTTTACCCGGATCGTGATTGTGCTGAGCCTGCTGCGCCAGGCGCTGGGCACGCAGTCGGCACCGCCCAATCAGGTCATCATTGGCCTGTCGCTGTTTCTGACCCTGTTTGTGATGGGGCCGACGCTGGACCGCGTCTACCAGGACGCCTACGTGCCCTACACCAGCAACCAGATGGAGTTTGAAGACGCGCTGAAAAAGGCCGAACTACCGGTGCGCGAGTTCATGGCGCGCCAGACGCGGCAGTCCGACTTTGCGCTGTTTTCCCGTCTGGCCAAGCTGGAGCCCGGTACGTCGATTGAAGATGCGCCATTTCGCGTGGTGGTGCCGGCCTTTGTGATCAGCGAACTGAAAACGGCGTTTCAGATCGGCTTCATGATCTTTATTCCGTTTCTGATCATTGACATGGTGGTGTCTTCCATCCTGATGTCGCTGGGCATGATGATGCTGTCTCCCGTGCTGGTGGCGCTGCCCTTTAAGATCATGCTGTTTGTGCTGGCCGATGGCTGGAACCTGCTGGTGGGTTCGCTGGCTGCCAGCTTTGCCATTTAGAGGGAAAGGCGCAGCTCATGACTCCTCAATCCGTACTGACCTTCGGGCGTGAAGCGCTGACGCTGCTGCTCATGGTCTCGCTGCCTGTGCTGCTGACGGTGCTGGTTGTCGGTCTGGTGGTGAGCATTTTTCAGGCCGTCACCCAGATCAACGAAAACACCTTGTCCTTTGTGCCCAAACTGGTAGCAGCCGTGCTGGTGTTTGCTGTGGCTGGGCCGTGGATGCTGTCCACCGTGGTGGACTTCATCCGGCGCACGATTGAAAGCATTCCCAGTGCCTTAGGCTAGGGCAGGGTGTAAACGGTGATTGGCTTTTCCGAAGAGCAGCTGATGGCGTGGCTCTCACCCATCATCTGGCCATTTCTGCGGACACTGGCCATGTTCACGGCTGCGCCCGTGTTTTCGCAAAAAGCCATTCCCATGCGCGTCAAGGTGGCGCTGGCCTTTCTGGTGGCCGTGTGCGCGCAGGCCGTGCTGGGTGACCAGCCCGTAGTGCATGTCAACTCCCCGCAGGCACTGGTCTGCGTGATTCAGCAGGTGGGCATCGGCCTGGCCATTGGTTTTTCCGCACGGCTGGTGATTGCCGCCATGGAGGTGGCGGGTGAATTCATCGGCCTGCAGATGGGCCTGAGCTTTGCCTCCTTCTTTGACCCTTCCAGCGGTGCGCAGCTGAGCGCTGTCTCACGCTTTCTGGTGCAGATCTTCACCCTGTTCTTCATCGTGGTGAATGGCCATGTGTTTGTGCTGATGGCCGTGATCAAAAGCTTTCAGGCGTTTCCGGTGGATGGCTCGTTCATCCAGGCGGTCTCGCAGATGCGCATTCACGAGCTGGGCTCGGCCGTGTTCTCCAGCGCGTTGTGGATTGCGCTGCCCATGATGGCGCTGCTGCTGTTTGTGAACCTGACAATGGGCGTGATTGCGCGCATTGCGCCGCAGATGAACGTGTTTGCCGTGGGCTTTCCCATCACGCTGACGGTGGGCATGCTGGGCATCACGGCCACGCTGCCCATGATGGAGCAGCCCTTCCTCAGCATGATTGAGCGCACGCTGGCGGTGTTTGGCGGCGGCTTCTTATAAAAAAGAGAGCTGCTTGCGCTGAAAAATAAAGGACTTCGCATGTAATTCATGCTGAAGTCCTTTTTCATTGGGCGCAAGGCGCTATGTTTTTTTAAACCAGATTGTTGCGTATGGCGTAAACCGTCAACTCTGCGTTATTGCTCAACTGCAGCTTTTCCAGCACGCGTGCACGGTAGACGCTCACCGTCTTGGGGCTGAGCATCAGCTCTTCCGCAATATCGGTCAGGCGCTTGCCGGTGGCAATTTTCTGCAGCGTCTGCATTTCGCGCTCAGAGAGGGCAGCGTGTGGCGCTTCCGGTGTGGGCTGGGTCAGGCTGTCGGCCAGCATCTGTGCCACTTCCGGGGTCAGGAACTTGCGGCCAGCATGCACCACGCGCACGGCCTCGATCAGCTGCATGGGGTCGCCAGACTTGTTGGCATAGCCATGGGCACCTGCCTTGAGGCAGCGCAGCGCGTACTGGTCTTCCGGGTACATGGAGACCATCAGTACCTTGATGTCGGGATAGCTCTCGCGCACGCTGCCCAGCACTTCCAGGCCATTGCGGCCCGGCATGTTGATATCCAGCAGCAGGACCGCGCAGGGGGTGTTGCGCAGCACTTCGCGCAGCTCGGTATAGCCGCCGGCTTCAGCGCGCACCCGGATGTCTGTGGCTTCTGCCAGCGTGTCACGGATGCCGCGGCGCAGGACCGCGTGGTCATCGCAAATCACAACATCGATCAAGACGTCTCCTTCTGAGAGGCAAGTAGTCGGTACATATTACGTTTTACGGCAGCGGGACGGACACGATGATGCTCGTGCCTTTGCCCACCTGGCTGCTGACATCCAGCCACCCACCCACGGTCTTGGCGCGCTCGGCCAGACCGCGCAGCCCAAAGGCCTTGGGCTTGTTGCGCTGCTCAAGGCTGATGCCGCAGCCGTTGTCCCGCACTTCCAGCGTGAGAAAACCTTCGGCGTTGGACAAGTCCATGTGTACAGCACTCGCCTGGGCATATTTGCCCACGTTGGTCAGTGCTTCCTGGGCCGTGCGGTAGGCAACGAGCTGGATATCTGCAGGCACGTCGATGAAGGACGGCGCATGCAGCCGCGTGGGAATACCCGTGCGGCGCTCAAAGTTCTCTGCCAGCCATTGCACCCCGGCCACCAGCCCCTGGTCGAGCACGGGTGGACGCAGGTTCATCATGATGCGCTGGCTGGCCCCCAGCGCGTGCTGCAGCATCTCCAGCGCGGCGCGCGCATGGCTCTGGATGCCAGCATCTGTGGTATTTCGCTCGATCCAGGACAAATCAAACTTGACGGAGGTCAATGAGCCGCCAATATCGTCATGAATTTCGCGGGCAATGGCTGCGCGCTCTTGCTCGATGGAGTTTTGCAGGTGCTCAGTCAGCTCGGCCAGCTGGCGCTCGGAGCGTTCCAGCTCCTGCGTGGCCTTTTCCCTGGCGCACCGCGCCTCATGGACTTCAAGGGCGCGCAGTATGACATGGGGCAGCCGGGCCATGTCGTCCTTGAGCAAATAGTCAGCAATCCCCTGCCGGATGGCCTGCACGGCAGCGGTTTCCCCAATAGCGCCGGACAGCAGCACAAACGGTGGGCAATGCGGCAGCTGCCGCGCAGCTTCCCAGGCATCCAGCGCTGTAAAACCGAGCAGATAGAAGTCGGCTAGAACTAAGTCAAAGCGGCGGGTCTTGAGCAGCTCTAGAAACTCGTCCAGTTTGTCGCAATAAATAATGTCGAATGCGAATCCTGACTTGCTCAGCGTAATCTGAGCCAGCCGCTGATCGGCTTTTGAATCCTCAAGGTGAAGCACAAGCAGGGGCTTATCTGCAGGATTGCCATTCTCCGGGAGCGCTATCATATGGAAACATATTGGAACAAATTTTCTTCTGGGGATACATTCGTTCGTGCTGTGAGTAAGCCTCAGAAGTCGGACTTCCACCGAAAACGGCCGTGTTATGTCTGGAACTGGTGACTGGTTCCGCCAACTTGGAGAAACAATGCACTCTACGCAAAGACCATCTGACGAGCCTGTGGTACAGGTTCCCGTCATGGTTGCGGCCGAACTGCAGGACTCTCTGCTTGTGGTCATGCGCGACTTGCATCGTTTGGAAGGCCTGCTCAATCATGCCACGACCAATTTGTTGGAGCGTTTTGGTGAGGCCAATGTCTTGTTGGCCGGTAACCGGGATGCAGAGGATCCAGATCTTGAAGCAGCGCGCGCAGCCTTGCGCAGAGCTGTCACAGAGCTGCAGTTTCACGACATGGCAACCCAATTGATTGGGCATACCACCCGGGTGTTACAAAGCTGTGCTTTTCGTCTGGCCTCTGAAACCATGGGGCGCGAAGAGGATGAGCTGGATGTACCTGTAATGCCAGTTCAGCCAGAAAGACCGAATCCTGTCACGCAAAGCGAAATGGATGCTGGTTCAATCGAGCTGTTTTGAAACCAGATTCAGAAATTTTTAGAAGTCCGTTGGAGCTTTACATGCATACGATCCTCGCTGTTGATGACTCACCATCCATGCGAAAAATGGTCTCCTTTACTTTGTCTGGGGCCGGTTACAAGGTGGTTGAAGCTGTTGACGGAATGGATGCCTTGGAAAAAGTCGAGGCAGAGCACATTGATCTGGTGCTGGCAGACCAGAACATGCCCCGTCTGGACGGCATTGGATTGACGCGCCGGTTGCGTGAGCATCCACGTTTCAAGAACACGCCCATTTTGATTTTGACGACCGAGTCCAGCGACCAGATGAAGCAGGCAGGCAGAGCTGCTGGGGCAACAGGCTGGCTGGTGAAGCCGTTTGATCCCAATCGTTTGATTGAAGTGCTGCAGAAGGTAATTCGCTGACCTCAGAAGAAACCAGTCAACCGGATACCAAGAAAAAGATAGTAGGAAACCTCATGGCGGATACACACCAAGGCGGAGCAGAAGCCGATTTTGACCTCACGCAGTTCTATCAAATCTTCTTTGAAGAGGCGGCGGAGAACCTGGACCAGATGGAGCAGATGCTCCTCAATCTGGACCTGAACGCTGCCAATGACGAAGAACTCAACGGCATTTTCCGTTGCGCACACTCCATCAAGGGCGGCTCTGCCACGTTTGGTTTTACCGATGTTGCCGAGCTGACCCACAAGATGGAGTCGCTGCTGGACCGCTTGCGCCGTCACGAGATCACGCCCGTCCCCGAAATGGTGGACGTGCTGCTGGAAGCCAGCGATGCTGCACGCAGCCTGCTGGCACGCCATCAGGCGGGCGGCGAAGGCGAAGCACTGCCTACGGAAGATCTGGTCTCGCGCATTGCTCGCCTGGCCGCCGGTGAGGGCGCTGCACCTGCTGCGGCCCCCACACCTGCACCACAGCCTGCTCCAGCACCCGAGCCTGTCCCGGCTCCCGCACCAACTCCTGCCCCAGAAGTGGTGGCTGCGCCCGCTGCAGCACCGGCTGCCGGTGGCGTGCGTCATCTGCAGATCAAGATTGGTCCTGTAGAAAATCTGGAGACGGCCGACGCGATCAAGGAGCTGTTTCGCGACATCCCAGGGCTGGGCAGCATCAAGGACCTGCCCTGCGAGGAACCCAAGTCGCGTCTGTTTGAAGTGGAAACGCAGTCTACGGATGATGATCTGCTGGACCTGATGGCTTTCCACGTGACCAAGGAACAGGTGCAGATTTCGCCAGTGGGCGCTGCCGCTCCTGCCGCACAGGCTGCTGCTTCTGAACCTGCTGAGGTGGCACAGGCGCCTGCCGAAGCCAAGGATGAAGCAACAGCCCCTGCGGTGGCGCTGCCTGAAAGCGAAGCCTTTGGCATTTTTGATGGCGCGCCCGGTGCGCCCGTGAACAAGCCAGTGGCAGCAGCGGTCAAGACCGTGACCCGCCCCAATATTGCGCAGATGGAATCCACCAGCATCCGTGTGGATGTGAAGAAGGTAGACCAGCTGATCAACCTGGCTGGCGAGCTGGTCATCATTCAGGCCATGCTGGCACAGAACAGCCGCGCGCTGGACCCTTCGACCAACCAGCAGCTGCTGGCGGGTCTTGCCGACCTGGACCGCAACACCCGCGACCTGCAGGAAGCGGTGATGTCCATCCGCATGATTCCCATGTCCACCGTGTTCAGCCGCTTCCCGCGCATGCTGCGCGATCTGGCGAACAAGATGGGCAAGAAGATCAACCTGGTCACCCAGGGCGAAGCGACCGAGCTGGACAAGGGCCTGGTTGAAAAGATTACTGATCCGCTGACCCACCTGGTACGTAACAGCGTGGACCACGGCATCGAATCGCCTGAGGACCGCCTGGCTGCAGGCAAGCCTGAAGCCGGTACGCTGACGCTGTCGGCATCGCACCAGGGTGGCTCCATCGTCATCGAGGTGCGTGATGACGGCAAGGGCATGAACCGCGAGAAGATCCTGAAGAAGGCGCGCGAGCGCGGCATGGATGTCTCGGACAGCATGCCCGATGGCGAAGTCTGGCAGCTGATCTTTGCGCCCGGCTTCTCCACGGCCGATGTGGTGACGGATGTGTCCGGCCGCGGTGTGGGCATGGACGTGGTGCGCAAGAACATTGCGGCGCTCAACGGTTCGGTGGAAATTGACTCCGTGCAGGGCGTGGGCATGCGTGTGTCCATCCGCCTGCCACTGACGCTGGCCATCATGGATGGCATGTCCGTGGGTGTGGGCAACGAGGTCTACATCCTGCCTCTGTCTTCGGTGGTCGAGTCCTTCCAGGTCAACCCTGCCGATGTCAGCACCGTCACGCAAGGCGCGCAGCTGGTCAAGGTGCGCGACGAGTACATGCCGGTCATCGAGCTGGAAAAGGTCTTTGGCGTGCCTCGCCATGGCGACGGCAAGCGCAGCGACATCATGGTAGTGATCGAGTCCGACGGCATGCGCGTGGCGCTGCTGGTCGATGAGCTGCTGGGTCAGCACCAGGTGGTGGTCAAGAATCTGGAGAGCAACTACCGCAAGGTGCCCAATGTGTCGGGCGCAACGATTCTGGGTGACGGCACGGTGGCCCTGATTCTGGACACCAGCAGCCTGGTGCGCCGCGCACGTTAATCGGTAGAAACAAGCGGGTGCAGCAGCTGCTGCACCCAGAGCATGGAATTTTTTTGGAGCAGGCTGGCGTCCTGAAAACAACGGACGCCCCTGATACCTGAGGAGAAAGCAATGAGCGTCATGGGGAAGAGTGCTGAAAACAAGTCCAGCGGTGCCCGCGAATATCTGACCTTCCGTCTGGGCGAGGAGGAATACGGCATCGACATTTTGAAGGTGCAGGAAATCCGTGGCTACGAGCAACCCACACGCATTGCCAATGCGCCTGAATTCATCAAGGGCGTGGTGAACCTGCGTGGCACCATCGTGCCTATCGTGGACATGCGCCTGAAGTTCAACTGCTCCGAAGTGGAGTACAACAGCTTCACCGTGGTCATCATCCTGAACCTGCACAACCGTGTGGTGGGCATTGTGGTGGACTCGGTCAGCGACGTGATGGAGCTGGCGCCTGAAGCCATCCGTCCCGCACCCGATATCGAAAGCGCCATCGACAATGGCTGTATTCTGGGTCTGGGTTCGGTGGGCGAGCGCATGCTGATCCTGCTGGACATTGAAAAGCTGATGTCCAACGTGGACATGGGGCTGGTGGCTCCTACCGAGTAACCTCTTCCACGGCGGCATCTGCCGTCTCGCCCGCAGTGCGCGCCATGCTGCGCGGGCTGCTGCAATCAGCTCTGGTGGTCTTCTTTACGGAAATTTCTTTTCAACATCTTCATGCGTTCCACAGGTCAACTCTCGGCTTCTGTACAGGTTTCTGCTCCCGTAGCGCAAGGCAGAGAGTTCGCCTGGACGTCGGCAGACTTCAGCCGCGTTCAGGCACTGATCTACAAACACGCAGGGATCAGCCTGCACGATGGCAAGCACGCCATGGTCTACAGCCGCCTGTCCCGCCGCCTGCGCGAGACCGGGCATGACAGCTTTGATGCCTATCTGACTTGGCTGGAAAAGGAAGGGAATGCGCGCGAATGGCAGGAGTTTGTCAACGCGCTCACCACCAATCTGACGTCGTTCTTCCGTGAAGAGCACCACTTTCAGATTCTGGCGCAGCACCTCAAGAGCAAACCTGCCAGCACCTCCTGGCGTGTCTGGTGCAATGCGGCCTCCACCGGGGAAGAGCCTTACTCCATCGTCATGACGGCGCAGGAAGCCCTGGGCGCTGGCGCGCATTTCAAGCTGATTGCCAGCGATATTGACTCCAATGTGCTCAACACGGCGTCCAACGGCATCTACCGCATGGAGAACGTCAAGAGTCTGAGTCAGGAGCGCCTGCATCGCTTCTTCATGCGCGGCAAGGCATCCAATGCCGGCATGGTGCGCGTCAAGCCTGAGCTGCGCCGCATGATCGAGTTCATGCAGGTCAACTTGATCCGTGACGACTGGCCGTTCAAGGAACCGTTTGACATTGTGTTCTGCCGCAATGTCATGATTTATTTTGATGCACCCACGCAGCGCAAGGTGCTGGAGCGCATTCACCGGGTGATGAAACCGGGCGGCATGCTGTTTGTCGGGCATGCGGAGAATTTCAGCGAATCGCGCGATCTGTTTGTCCTGCGGGGCAAGACGGTCTACGAGCGCATCTAGATGCATGTCGGCATACATGTCCCACCAGGAATGAAGAAGGCACAGCCATGAACACTCGGGCATTGCAAGGGGCTGGCAGTGCAGGCACTTCCTGGGATGCTGGCGCAGCAGAAAAAAAAAGGCAGGATGCCTCCTTGCTGGACACGCTGCGCAGGCGGCCTCGCAAGCCTGGCGAGGCATCGTTTTTCTACTTTGATCATCACTTTCAGTTCAATGCCGTCAAAGTCTTGCCCGGCGAGTACTTTGTCACCGGTGAAAATATCGTGATCTGTACGGTGTTGGGCTCGTGCATCGCAGCCTGTCTGTGGGACAGAACCATGAACATCGGCGGCATGAACCACTTCATGCTGCCGGAGGGCGACAGCACAGACGTCAGTGGCCGCTATGGCTCCTATGCCATGGAAGTGCTGATCAACGAAATGATCAAGCTGGGCGCTCGCCGCGAGACCATGCAGGCCAAGATTTTTGGGGGTGGGCAGGTCATGGCCAACTTCACCACCATGAATGTGGGCGAGCGCAATACAGAATTCGTGACGCAATATTTGCAAACAGAGCGCATTCCGATCGTGTCGGAAGACGTTCTTGATATCTACCCTCGCAAGGTGGTGTACTTCCCGGTCACGGGCAAGGCCATGGTCAAGCGCCTGGCACATGCACACCCCGAAGTGCTGGTGGAGCAGGAACGTTCACGCGGCAGCGCTGCACAGCTGGCCAAAACCAATGCAGGCGGCAGCGTGGATCTGTTTTGAGAGAGGTTGAAGAAGAATGAACCGCAAGATTCGGGTGATTGTGGTGGACGACTCTGCACTGGTGCGCAGTCTGCTCGCTGAAATCATTAATCGCCAGCCTGACATGGAGTGCATAGGGACGGCCAACGATCCCTTGATCGCGCGCGAGATGATTCGCGAAAAGAATCCGGACGTGATCACCCTGGACGTCGAAATGCCCAAGATGGACGGCATCGACTTTCTGGGCCGCATCATGCGCCTGCGCCCCATGCCCGTGCTCATGATCTCCACGTTGACCGAGCGTGGCGCTGAAGTGACCATGCGTGCGCTGGAGCTGGGGGCCGTGGACTTTGTGGCCAAGCCCCGCGTAGGCGTGGCCAATGGCCTGCAGCAGCTGTCCACGGAAATCGTAGACAAGATCCGCATTGCCGCTTCGGCCCATGTGCATCGCATGGTTCGTCCTGCCCACACTGCGCCTGCCGCTGGCGGTGCGGCTGCAGCAGCACCTGCCAAGCCTGCAGTCAGCAGTGCGAGTCTGCTGGGCAAGCTCTCGACCGAAAAACTCATCGCCATTGGTGCATCGACCGGTGGCACCGAAGCCATCAAGGAAGTGCTGGTGCACATGCCTGCTGACGCGCCCGCCATCGTCATCACCCAGCACATGCCGCCTGGCTTTACGACCAGCTTTGCCGCGCGCCTGAACAGTCTGTGCCAGATCACGGTCAAGGAAGCGGTCCATGGTGAACGTATCCTGCCCGGCCATGCCTATATCGCACCTGGCGGCAAGCAGTTCTCTATTTCGCGCAGTGGTGCCAACTATGTGGCCGTGGTGGATGAGCAGGCACCTCCCGTGAACCGCCACAAGCCATCGGTGGAAGTGCTGTTCAAGTCTGTGGCGCAGTTCGTGGGCCGCAATGCCTTTGGCATCATGCTCACCGGCATGGGGGCAGATGGCGCTGTCGCCATGCGCGAGATGAAAGACGCAGGCAGCTACAACTATGTGCAGGACGAGGCCAGCTGCATCGTCTTTGGCATGCCCCGTGAAGCCATCGCCCATGGCGCAGCCCATGAGGTATTGCCGCTGAACCAGATTGCACCTGCGGTACTGGCCCAGTTGCGTGCTTCGCCTGACGTACGTCACCGCATCTAAAGCAACTCATAAAAAAGGAGCTGCCAGCGCTTGAAATACAAGGAATTCAGATAGAAAACTATTTGAAATCCTTGATTCAAGAGCGCTAGTAGCTCCTTTTTTTGTTGCGGCGCTTAGCTGGAGAGCAATTCCCAGCGCTCCAGCGCCTGCATCAGCGCCTCTTCAATTTCGCCATCACGCGCATGCAGCTGCATGGCTCGGGCGTTGTCGCGGGCGTAAATCGCAGGGTCTTCCAGTTCCTTGCGGATAGCAGCCTGCTCTTCTTCCAGTGCCGTAATCAGGTCAGGCAGCTGCTCCAACTCGCGCTGCTCCTTGTAGCTGAGCTTGCGCTTGGCGCCTGGCAGCACGGCCTTGTCCTTGGGTGCTTCTTCCTTGACGGGTGTCACCACCTTGGCCGCGCTGCTCTTGGCTGCCTGCTCCGCCAGTTCCCGGCTGCGCTGGGACTGGGTGAGCCAGTCCTGCACACTGCCTTCGTACTCGCGCCACAGGCCATCGCCCTCGGCAGCAATGATGCTGGTGACCACGTTGTCCAGAAAGGTGCGGTCGTGGCTGACCAGGAACACCGTGCCGTCGTACTGCTGCAAAAGATCTTCCAGCAATTCCAGGGTGTCGATATCCAGATCGTTCGTTGGCTCGTCCAGCACCAGCACATTGGCAGGGCGTGCAAACAGGCGTGCCAGCAGCAGGCGGTTGCGCTCACCGCCGGAAAGCGATCGCACGGGTGAGTGCGCACGCGCAGGCGAGAACAGGAAATCCTGCAAATAACTTTTCACATGTTTCTTGTTGCTGCCAATTTCGATCCATTCGCTGCCGGGGCTGATGAAGTCCTCCAGCGTCGCATCCAGATCGATCTGGTGGCGCATCTGGTCAAAGTAGGCCACCTGCAGGTTGTTGCCACGGCGGATGCTGCCGGTGTCCGCTTCCAGCTCGCCCAGAATCATCTTGAGCAGCGTCGTCTTGCCCGCGCCATTGGGGCCAATCAGGCCGACCTTGTCGCCACGCAGCACGGTGCCTGTGAAGTGCTTGACAATGGTCTTGTCCCCAAAGGATTTGGAGACATTCGTCAGCTCTGCCACGATCTTGCCCTGGTAGCCGCTGTCCTTGCCAGAATCAATGTCCAGCTTCACGCTGCCCAGCGCTTCCCGGCGGGCGGCTCGGTTGGCACGCAGGTCTTTCAGGCGCTCAATGCGGCTCATGCTGCGGGTGCGGCGTGCTTCCACACCCTTGCGAATCCACACTTCTTCCTGTGCCAGCAGCTTGTCGGCCTTGGCGTTGATGACGGCTTCCTGCTGCAGCTGTTCTTCCTTTTGCTGCATGTACTGTGCAAAGTTGCCGGGGTAGCTGCGCAGCTGACCACGGTCCAGTTCCACAATGCGGGTGGCAATGCGGTCCAGGAAGGCACGGTCGTGGGTAATGGTCACCACGCTGCCCTTATAGTCCAGCAGCAGGTCTTCCAGCCAGGCAATCGAATCCAGATCCAGGTGGTTGGTGGGTTCGTCCAGCAGCAGCACATCAGGCTTGGTCACCAGCGCCTGCGCCAGGGCCACGCGCTTGCGGGTGCCGCCAGAGAGTTTGCCCACCGTCGCCTGCGTATCCAGGTGCAGGCGCTGCAGCGTCTCTTCGACGCGCTGCTCCCAGTTCCAGGCATCCTGCGCTTCAATCTGAGACTGCAGCGCATCCAGATCCACGCCTTCCGCGCCAGACAGATACAGCTCTCGCAGCTTGGCAATCTCAGCCAGGCCTTCGGCAGCCGCCTGAAACACGGTGTGCTCAGACTTCAGATCAGGCTCCTGCGGAACATAGGCAATGCGAATGCCGTTTTGCACCTGCAGACTGCCATCGTCAGCGTGGGTCAATCCCCCCAGAATTTTCAGCAGCGAAGACTTGCCAGCGCCATTGCGCCCAATTAGTCCTACGCGCTCGTTGCTCTCCAGCGCAAAGCTGGCGTGGTCCAGCAAGGCCACATGCCCAAACGCAAGCTGGGCGTCCAATAAAGTAATCAATGCCATGGTGACTGCATTATCCAAGGCAGCGCTGTGCGCTGCCTCAGCCGCAGCCATCTTGATGGCTGCGGCTGAAAAGCTTTTTTCTGAAACAGTGCCAAAACGGTGCTATAGTTCGCTCCATTGCTAGTACAGAGCAGCTTCTTGCTGCCAATCGCTGAAAAGGTTTTTGCAGAAATTTCTGCGAAGCACCAAAAGTGATGTACAATGCAAGTCTTCGCTGATCGCAACACGCAGTCAGCGACGCAAAAAGAAAATTTCAAATTCTTTTTGCAGGCACTGAAAAACGGTGCTACAATACAAGGCTTCGCTGATCGCAGCGAACGAAACTTGAAGAAATTGATCTTCAAGGCATCTTTAACAAGATACAGCCGATAAG
>ERZ1034913.135-NODE-135-length-71518-cov-6.803899_pt1 | contig 71518 bp, 57 predicted proteins | sample MGYA00520697_ERZ1034913 | MGnify/ENA primary metagenome ERZ1034913 (study PRJEB33766, sample SAMN09781786) | gut metagenome | biome: gut microbiome | host: Homo sapiens | place: Madagascar | study: EMG produced TPA metagenomics assembly of the PRJNA485056 data set...
GCCCTCTGGCGCCCCTTCTCGAATTCGTAGCCCGCCTTTTCCGCCCCGTCGAGCTGGACTTTCTGAATCTCGTCATCTACCGGCAAGGCGGCACCGCAATAGCTGCAGAAAGCCATTTTCCTATCCATGTCGACTTCAAGCCGAGCGCCGCAGCCTGGGCAGGTAAGGTTGACGATCTTCACGGGAATCCCTTTCGCATCACGAGCTCCGAGACGAAAATCAGGAAATCGAGCACCAGCTTCATTGCGAGCCGTTCTCACTTCTTTCCCTGTCCTCGCGAATGAGGCGCTTCAGGTATGACGACATGCTTTCCTCCCGATTCCTCGCGAATTCGTACAAATCGTAATCGGGCGGAAAGAAATTGCACTGGATTTTCTTCTGCTTCGCCTTCTTGTACTTGTTTTCCGCCGCACGCTGCGCATCAGTGCGCTTCACGACGCGCTTCTTCGGTTCCGGCATCGCAAACCCTCCCTAGAAAAACGGCGAAGTCGGGGCCGTCCCGCACGCTCGGGGAGACACCTGCGGAAGGCGTTGGCCCCGGGACCCGCGCGCTGAGATTGCCGCGCGGGGAGCGCTTAAATGACTCGCCACCTCTTCGCCGCGCCCTTTGCTGGGTTCACTATACTCAGCCCGAAGCGGCCGTATGTCCCCACCATGGTACAGGTGCGAAAACCGTCCGTCTGGCACGCATCGCCCCTGAATAAGACTCTCACGGCCGCCCTGTGCGACGGCATAAAAGAAGCCCTCAAGTTGCTTCTGTTTAGCGACAACGACAACTAGAGGGCTTAACCGTCTCGCCGCGTATCTTCGCGGCGGGATGCCGGGTCCGGCATACCACGGAAAGCATGGGTAGCGCGCTGCGAAGCAGAGAGGCAGACCCCACGAGCGTCCCAACCCGTCAGAAATTCAGGAAGGGAGGTGCTATGAAATGGTCACCTCGCGACGCCGACTGCGCCAGGCCCCGACCCCATGCCTCCTACGCTCGACGAAGGCGTGGTGCTCGCGGTTGCAGAAATCGAGCTACCGCCCGAGACGGTCCCGGAATCGGTATAGCCATGCGCATCCGCGTTCGTCAGCACTCCGTCTATCACCAGGGTATATTCCCCGCCTTCGGTAAACTTCGGGCTGCTTGCCAGTACCATGCCGAATTGCTTGGTTGCTGTTATCGACGCAATCACATTGCCATTCGCGTCCACGATCGCGACCGTATCGCCCGCACTGCCGCTCACGTTCGTGGTGGAGAGAAACGGCTGCGTGCCGCTCGAGAAACTCTGTGCCATGCGCGACGAGCCGACCATGAGCACCGTACCGCCCGAAACGGTCGCCTCGCTATCGTAGTCAAACGCGCCATCGCCATCGTTCGACGGGCCGTTGACGAGCACCGTACCACCTGTGATCTCCACGCTGCCGTTGCTGTCGATGGCATCGCCCGCCGAGTCGAGCACGAGCGTTCCGCCGTTGATCTGGATAAGGCAGTCGGAAGAACCTGCGCCAGGGGCACCGCCCCGATTGCCAGCATCCTGGGGAGCGCCACCTTGGGGAGCATCGCCCTGACTGCCAGCCTCCTGGGAGGGCCCGCCTTCACCTTGCATGCCGCCTTGGTCACCCCGCGGTGCGTCACCTTGGGCCGCTTCGCCTTGCGGGGTGCCGTTCTGAGCCTGCCCCTCGCCCTGCCCCTGGGTACTGCCTTGCGGAACCTGGCCACTCCTCGCTCCACCCTGGACACCGCCTTGGAAGCTGCCACCATCCGCAGGACTTCCACCCGCTGCTGGCCCGCCTTTACCTGGGGTTTCCCCATTGACAGCAATACCGCCCTCGCCAGGAGCGCCACTATCATTAGCATCCTCATCATCGTCTGAGCTATCCGAGAGGTCGGCAGCGCTTGAGTTCACCGCGTCATCGGACGCCACGATGGAAGTATCGCCGCCGTTCACGTACACTTTTTCCGCCTCGAGGCCTTCGCAGCAGCTGGTCACGTCGATGGTGCCGCCGTCGACCGCAAGCTCGGTTTCCGCATGGAAGGCATCATCGCCCGCGCTCACCGTGAAGCCACCGCCCGCAATCGCCATCTGCAAGTCGGAATGAAACGCATCGTCGGCCGAGGTCACGCTGAACGTTCCGCCCGTGATGCCGATATAGGTTTTCGCCTGCGCCGCATCGTCGCCCGCATTGATTGAGAAGGCGCCGCCCGTAATGCTCACGAAGCCCTGCGTCGCTTCGGTGTCCTTGTTCGACTTGATGCCGTCACCTCCCGCCACCAGCCTGAACGAGCCGTCAGCAATCTTCACACAATCGCGGCCGCGCAGGCAATCCTCGACCGCCGTCACGTTCAGGGTACCGTCTGTGACGACCAAGTCGTCCTTCGAGCAGATGCCGTGGCGATAATTCGCCGTCACGTTGAGGACCCCCGTGCCGTTGATGGTGAGGTCGCAGCGGCAAAAGAGCGTCGCATACGGCTCGTCAGAGTCATCCTCAAGCGTGTAGTCGGAGCCATCGGAAAGCGAGTTTTGCGTGCCATCGGCCAAGGTCACGAAGCATTTATCGGCGTTCTTCGCATAGATCGCGGGTCCATCCTCGTTGTGGACGGTCGCCCCCGCAAGCACCAGCTGAACCTTCGCGTCGTCGGATGCGTCGACGACGATCTGCCCCGACGAAAGCTCGCCTGAGATAATATAGGTTCCTTCCGATGAGATGGTCACCGTCGAGCCATCGACTGCGGCACCCGAGCCGTCAACGCTCGCAGACGACCCCGAAAGCGTGATGCGCGTGGCAGAGGCATCATCGTAGCTTGCGTCCAGATCGCGCTTCGAATAGTCCAGGTCGAGGGCCGAAACATCGAAGGCTGCTGCAACTTCTTCGAAGGCGGAAGACTCCAAGTCGGCCGTTGCGGCAGCGCTGCTCGACGTCGTAGAAGAAGACTCTGCGCCTGAGCAGCCGCTCAATCCCGCAAGTGAGAAAACGAGCACAGCGGCGATGCAGAGCGCAGCAAGACACCTCATACGACTCGACCGGGCTCCTTCGGCGACGCCCACAAAGCGAGTTCCGCAGCGCAGCGAGGACTGTTTGAGCGACTGGGCGTTGCTGGAGGGGCTGGAGCCCGCAACCTGGCGGGGCTCTTCGGCGGCGCCCACAAAGCGAGTTCCGCAACGAAGCGAGGACTGTTTGAGCGACTGGGCGTCGGCGAAGAGCCCCTTCTCGCTGTCCGCCTTCTCTGCCGTACGCTTTCCCATCTCTACAACACCCCCTGCGACTTGAGCTCGCACTTCCCAAGCGTCACCTTCAAGTTCCCATTAAGGCAGCGCACCTCGTCAATCAGGCGTTTCTCCATGCCAGGCTCGCGAAGACGCAGCGTGTACTCCAGCGTGTAGAGGCTCCCCATGTTCGACGTGGTCACTTCGGTGAGCTCGTGCTCGGCGGCGAAACGATCGAGCACGTCGTCAAAGATGCCGTCGAATTCCAAGTCCTCGGGGACGATGATCTTGAGTGTCTTCTCCGCTTCGTGCGGACGGCCAAGGGGCGAGAGCACATACACCACGTTCACGACCGCGATGATTGCGGTGAACAGCACCGCCAGGCCGAGAAAGCCCATGCCCGTGGCAAGGCCAACCGCCATCGCCAGAAACACGCTGCCGATGTCCTTCGCGCTGCCGGGAATGGAGCGGAAACGCACCAGGTTGAACACGCCCATAACGGCGATACCCGCGCCAAGGTTGCCGTTGACCAGGGTAATCACCATCTGCACGATGAGCGGCAGGAGCGCCAGCGTAACCACGAAGTTCTTCGAGTACCGATGGCGGAACATGTAGACCCCGGCAATCACGAGGCCGAGGACGATAGACACGACGGAACACAAAAGAAAGCTCGACGCAGAAACCGACGAGACAAGCGAGTCGGCGGTTCCGAACACCGACGAGAACATAAGATTCGACATGGAGAATCCTTTCTTGAAGAGGAACTATCGAGGCAGAGCGGGGCGAAGGTCGGACTATGGCGCGCGCCTTCCGCAACCGCATCGCCTTTCCCTGCGGAGCCTTCCCCGCATCGCCTTCCCTTACGACGCCTTGCGCATGCTTGCCTGATAGGCCGCACCGTATTTGGAAAACGACGAGGGGTACGCCTCGCAACCAGCGAGCGCGTCGACAAGCCACAGCGGGAAGGGACCGGCGCACTTCACCTCCATAATCGCCTCGTCAGCAGGCAGAAGCGGGCGCAGCATGCCGAACCCGACGGGCGGGCGCCTATGCGAAGCCCGCGCGATGAGCGCTTCCTCGAACAGGTCGCGATACGAGACGTTCTCGTCGAAGGTGATACGCAGCGTCGAGGGAACGCCCGTCGCCTCACCTTCCCCGCCAATCGCGAGAGGCGCATACGCCGTGCGGTCGCAGATCGTGACCATAGACGCACGCAGCGGGGTATAGCGCTCCTTGAAGGCGTCGATTTCGCGAGCTATCTGCAAACTCCGCGGCGAAAGCGACGCCTCGGCGAGAATCGGGTCGGGCAGCGGGAGCTCACGACATGCCTGCTCATAGGGCATGCCGCCCATATACGCCCGCGCCGCCGCATACGAGCAGCCGACGCGACGCTTGTACACGATGCCCTGGTACTTCTTCTTGAGCTCGACGAACACCTGGTCGTCCTCGCCGGGGATGCCGTAGCTGCGCACACGGAGCTTCTCCTTATAGAGGGGCTTGTCCAGCGATCGCTCGATAAGCGCCCGGTCGGGCGTGTCGAAATAGCGGCTGACAATGCTCGTCGTCCCGTAATCGTCGACAGCCATGCGCCCTTCGAGCGCCGCAAGCATCGCATGGCGCTGAGCTGCATCGAGGCGGTACTTGACTTCCTTGCGCTCGAAAACCTCTTGATAGCTCGTCATAGGTATATGCCTCCTTTTGGAGAGGGGCGGAAAGCCGTCCCTTGGGCGGTTGTGCCGTCGGCGGCGCGGGGCCGATCACCGATACAGGAAAGGGAGGAGGAGGGGGAAATAGCCCCGCCTGCCGACACCCCGAATGCTACGGAGCGCCCCTGAAAGAACCCTGAAAGAAACGCTCAAACCTAAAAATCGGGCAGTTTCTTTCAGGTTGTTTTCAGGGTCGTCCCCGACAATAACCTCACGGCCGCAACCGCCCCATCCACGATCCCCAGCGCGGAGGCGGTGGCGGCCGTGCGCGTCTCGGCGAGGCGCCCGCAAGGACCCGCGTCGAGGCGTTTTCTTAGCAAAACCGTGCTAGTATTCCAATCAAGAAAGCACCGAACGTGAAAGAGGAGCGCTGTGCAGATTCTCGTAGTCGAAGATGATGTACGCCTTGCCCAGGCACTTTGCCGCATCCTCGAGGAAAGCGGCTACAACACCGACGCCGTGCACGACGGGCAGTCGGGGCTCGATTATGCGGAAAGCGGCATCTACGACGTCGTCATCCTCGACGTGATGTTGCCGAAGATGGACGGGTTCACCGTCGTGTCGAACCTGCGACGCGCCGGCGTGAACACGCCCGTGCTGCTCCTGACCGCGCGCGACGCCGTGCCCGACAAGATCTGCGGACTCGATTCGGGCGCCGACGATTACATGACCAAGCCGTTTTCGCCAGCCGAGCTCATGGCGCACCTACGCGCACTCACGCGCCGCCAAGGCGAGGTGCTCTTCGAGGTGATCACGTCGGGGGACGTTTCGCTGAATCTGGAAAGCCACGACTTGACCTGCGGCGACCAGTCGATTCACCTCAGCTACAAGGAGTTCTCGCTCGCCCGCGTCCTTATGGCGAACGCGGGCGCCGCGGTGTCGAAGGCCACGCTGATCGAGAAAGTGTGGGGCCTGGAGGCAGCCGCCGACGAAAATAACGTAGAAGCCTATGTATCATTCCTGCGCAAGAAGCTGAAATTTCTCGGCTCGGCATCGCGCATCGAGACACTGCGCGGCGCTGGGTATCGCTTCGCAGCAGAAGGCGCCGCAACCGACAATCGCGCGAGCGCGTAAGACTGCGCTGCATTCCCCGAAGAGATTCCCATGCTGAAAAAGCTCCGCATCAAGTTCATCGCGCTCAACATGGCCACCGTGGCCGTGGTGCTCGCCGTGATTTTCTCCGCCATCTGCGTCATCAACTACCAGCAAAGCGTGGCTTCCGTGCACGAAGCGATGAGCAACGCCATCGCGTTCACGGAGTCGAAGAGTCGCGCGCTGACCGACGGCGACGCCCAGGGGCGGGAAGGCGCACGGGAACAAGACGCGGGCGATCCCGGGCAAGATGCGGGCGACCCTGGGCAAAGTCAGGGGCAGGACGCGGGCGACCCCGACGACCAGGCGGACGGGGACTGGGAAGACGACGGCGCGCGGCATGGCACCCCTCCGCAAATCGGCGGCGGACCTGCGGGAAGCGGTCCACATGTCCCTGTGGCGGTGTATCGCATCCTGAAGAGCGGCAGCTACGCACTCGCAGGGTCGGCGGCTTCCGCATCGATTGCAGACGACGTGCTCGAGAAGGCGATATCCCAGCTCGCGGACACCCCCGATGGTTCGGGAGAGCTCCCCGACCTTGGATTATTCTACGAGAAGCACACTTCCGACACCGGCATCGCGCGCGTCGCGTTCGCCGATGTCAGCTCCGCAAACGGATGGCAGACCCTCGCGCTCACCCTTGCAGGCGTCGGCGTGGTCGCACTCGCCATCTTCTTCGTGATCAGCGTATTCTTCTCGCGCTGGGCCCTGCGCCCGGTGAAGCGCGCGTGGGAGCAGCAGCGGCAGTTCGTGGCCGACGCCTCGCATGAGCTGAAGACCCCGCTCACCGTCATCCTCGCGAACACATCGATTCTCATGTCGCACCCCGAGCGCACCATCGCAAGCCAAAGCCAGTGGATCGAAAGCACGCAGGCGGAAGGCGAGCGCATGCAGGGACTCGTGGCCGACCTGCTTCTTCTGGCGCGCCTCGACGCCGAGGAGACCGACATCGTGAAATCGAAGCCGAAGGAGCACATCGACCTGTCAAACCTGGTGGAAGGCGAGCTTTTGCAGTTCGAATCGGTGGCCTTCGAGCGCAACATCGAGCTGGAAAGCGACGTGGACGAGGGCATTGCCGTGCAGGGGTCGATCGAGCGTCTGCGCCGCCTGGTCACGACGCTTCTCGATAACGCGTGCAAGTACGCCGGCGACAACGGCAAGGTGCGCGTCGAGTTGCATGCGCAGGATGGGGGCGCGCGATTTATCGTGCACAACACGGGTTCGCTCATATCGGCGGAGGACCTGCAGCACGTGTTCGACCGCTTCTACCGCGCCGACAAGGCACGCACGAGCGGTGCAGGCGGCTTTGGCCTGGGACTTTCCATCGCGAAAGAAGTCGCAGAAGAGCACGGCGGCACGATTACCGCGAAGAGCAGCGACGAAGAGGGCACCACCTTCACAGCAACCCTGCCGATTGCGTAACCGGCCCGCACGGAGCAAGAGGCATCCTCACAAGCGGGCTGCTCGACCCTCGAAATAACAATCGCGCCGAAAAGGCGCCCGTCACATTCTCTCAAGAACTCGCGCGCAGTTTTGTGCAACTTCGTCCTCCAGCGAAGTCAGGACATCTTCCGCATCCCGAAAATCTTCGCCACGCGCTTCGGACGCGACTTCGCGCAACGCCCTAGGAGCAAGCTCTGCCATAGTCGCAAGCCTTCCGCAAAGCAAATCCGAATCGAGGCCGATCTCCTCAAGCTCGCAATCCGTGACCATCTTCCTCACGTTTTTCGCACCGAGCATTCCAAACCTGTTTTCGCCGCCAATAGACAACGCAGCGCGCAAAGGCTTCCTCTTTGATGGCGCCAAAGAACGATAAGGGGCGATCGACGCAACGTCATAGAGGGGTGCAATTCTTACGTCATCAGGAGAGAGGAACATGAGCGAGTGATTTTTCGCATGCGCATCCGTTGCGCCGATGAGATAGTTGAAGAAGGTAAAGAGAATGAAGCGGTAGACGTTTTCCCGCGCATTCTTCCCTGTCGCCTTTAGCAAGTCGATTATCTGCGACGTTGTCGGCCCTCCTTGCTCGGCATATTTTGCGTCGGGCATAACGGCGAGCGCCTGGCAAAGATCTTCTTGATGGATTCGCAGAACGCGTCCCTTCTCGTCTCGCACGCGATCGTAGCGCTTTATTACGACAGCAGGTTCGCTGCCGAACATGCGGAAATCCACTTCAGCCGCGGGCAAGCCGACTTTCGCAGCCGCTCGCATCGAAGCAAACTCGACAAGTGCCTGGTTGTTCATTCCAGCCACCCCTGGCTTTACGATATGCGTCGAGGCCGCCGCGCCCGAACAATCGAACCACTTGCCATCTTGTTCGCGCAAAGTGAATTTAGCCTGGCAGCCCGCAAGTGACCAGCGGCCCTCCGTTTCCGATCCGTCAATCCATGCGGCAGCAGCATTCCTCCGCACAGCAGCAAGCTTCTCTTCAACATCTTCGTCAGTCAGCGGCGTCAAGTCGCGCTGATCGTCTTCCGAGGGCAAGGTTGCCCCTCGCTGGCAAACCTGAACAGCACCTGGACAATCAAGCCCAATTGCGCCGAGCAGGCGAAATGGGTTGTTCGGGGATATCCCATACCGAAGGCCGATTGCGTTCCGAGTGCTCTGCGCATCAGGAAGAAGCCCCATAAGATACGGACGAACGACCCGATCGCCATTCCTCTGAAGTCCAACCGGCATCGACAGCGACAGGGGAACCCCTTGATACTCCGAGTCGTACTCGAACGATAATCCACCGTGGCCGTCCTCGGCAAACTTTCCGCTGAGGGCTCCCGCAATATATACGTCTAGATAGCTATATGCTGCTGTCATTTTTCGTTACTCCCGTCGAGGCTCCAGATGTCAGCCATTTTCAGTTCGGGAAGTTCAATCGACGACTCGAGAGCAGTCGGCGGTTTAAGCGGCTTATCAAGATCGACTGACATGTTCATCTCGAGGGCATCAAGCAGCTTCAAGTAGTTCCCCAATCCGAAGTTTTCGCTTTCCCCCTGCTCAAGCGCATAAATAGTGCGAGCCCCTATACCTGTTTGCTTCGCCAGAAAAGCCCGAGAGATTCCGCGCTCCTCGCGAATCCGTCTAATGATGCTACCTGCCGCTTCCGCACTCGCAACCTTGCCCATGAGAACCTCTTTTCGCCATATATTGCAATACGCAGTATATGGCGATTCGCGATATATGGCAACATCGCTTGCATTTTTGCCCATGATTTCGAAAAATGACGGCGATAAGAGTGCGCACGAAGAGAGCCTACGCTACAATCAGGGAAAACGGTCACGTCACGTTAACCATAAACACAGCCTAAACGAAACGAGGACCCAATGACCGACCTACGGATGAAGATCATCTCCATCGCGTGCACGCTCGCCCTTGTTACCGGGTGCATGCCCGCCATGGCGTTCGCGCAGGAAGAAAGCACGACCACCTCGTCCCCTGCGCCCACCCGCATCCCCATCGACAGGCAGGCATTTGCCCAGGCAGAAGACGAGGGCATCACCCTGCAAAGCGTCAACCTCAACGCGACCGTCGCACCGCACGACGCGTTCTCCGACGAATTCCTCTACTTCACGAAATACGAGAGCGGCAGCAGGCTCACGAGCGGCGAGGGCTATGACATGCTCCTCTCCGCAGGCGACAATTACCACGCCATGGGCTGCTACCAGTTCGACAACCGTTACGGCCTGCAGGATTTCCTCGTCGCCTGTTACAACTACAGCCCGACGCGCTACTCCATGTTCGCGTGGCTGAAGGACGCAAGCGTGGACATCTCGAACGTGAAACTCTACGACTCGAGCAAGAAGGCCTTAACCGACACGGGGAAGAGGCTAAACGATTCGTGGTCCGCCGCGTACCAGGCGAATCCCGAGGAATTCTCGCGCCTGCAGGACGGCTGGTTCTACCAGGAATACGTCGAGTACGCGCTGCGCCTATGCAACAACAGCGCGCACAACTTCAATATGGACAGCCGAAGCGATTGCGCGAAAGGCCTGGTCAGCGGCATTTGCAACCTGTTTGGATCGGGCGGCATGCAGTTCTTCGTCGGCGGCACGCTCTACGGGAAGCACTACGACGGCGCGGGACTCTCCGGCACGATGAGCGACCGCGAGTTCGTCACCACGCTGTGCAACTACATCGTCGACCACGTGGCGGAGCTGCCTTACGTGAACAGCCAATACGTGTCCAGCTACCAGAATCGCTACCGAAACGAGCTCGCCGACTGCCTCGCCTACCTCGACAGCAAGCCCGACCCCAGCAACCCGACGCCGACGCCCGGTGGCTCCGCGACCCCGACGCCCGAGCCCAACAAGTCGTTCAGCGACCTGGAAGACAGCGCCTGGTACCTGCAGGCCGTCGAGTATGTGTCGAGCCGCGGCATCATGAAGGGCTACGACAACGGCACGTTCGGCCCCAACGACACGCTTTCGCGCGGGCAGCTCATCACTATGCTGTGGCGCCTTCAGGGTTCCCCGCAGGCGGACATGTCTACGACCGCGTTCGCCGACGTCGACTACGACAGCTATTATGGGGACGCCATCCGATGGGCGCGCGCGACCGAGATCGTGAAAGGCTACGGCGACAGCAACGACTTTCGCCCCGACGCATCCATCACGCGCGAGGAAATCGCTGTCATGCTGGCAAACTTCGCCAAGCGGATGGACGGGAAGAATCCCACGAGCGACGGCGTGAAGCTCGGGCAGTTCCCCGATGCCAGCGCGGTCGACTCGTGGGCGAAAACGGCCCTGAGCTGGACTGTCGACAAGGGAATCATCTCCGGCAAGATCGACGCGAGCAACAAAGCGTGGCTCAACCCGATCGATAACGCGACGCGCGCTGAGGCGGCGACCATCCTCATGCGCTACCTGCAAAACCGCTAGAAGGCGATACTGCGCTCGCTTGCCGCGGGCTGAACCCGGGCCGATGCAAGGGCCGCGAGGCAAACCCCCCGCATTGGCGGCAGGGAGCCGAATCCAACCCGAAACCAAAAGCGGGCGATCATCCCGATCGCCCGCTTCGCTTCCAGCTATAAGTTATCCCGCTCGGAAGAAAAGCCTTCCCCTAGCACGCCATCTGGATTTCCGGCTCGCCGTCCCCGAAGAGCAGCTCACGCTCGGGGCCGGAAAGCGCCGCGCGCGCCTGGTCGCGCAGGTTGTTCATGCCCGAAAGGAACTGGCGGTACATGATAAGCGTCAGGTAGCGGCCCTTCGTCGTCAGCGTGAGCTCGTCGTCGTTGTCGATCGCGAACGACCTGTTCGCGCGCATGAATGCGAGCTCGATCGGCAGCGCCAGCTCAAGCGGCTCGCCGAATTCGCGCTCGAACGCGCGCTTGTCGAGATGCAGCTGGTAGAGATGCAGGAGGAAGTAGTAGCGCTCCAGGTCGCGCTTCGCCATGACCGACTTGCCCATGATGGACATGTGCCCCGCCTGGATGGCGTCGTTGTATTCCTGCAGGCTGAACGAGTTCACGTACAGACAGCCGTTCAAGTGCGTAATCGAGCCCGAACCGATTGCCGGATACTCGTTGTAGGACACCTGCAGCTCCTCAAACGGCAGCTCGACGTCCTTTTCCCCCCGGTCATTCAAGCGCGTGAACGTCCAGATGGTGTCGCGCTCGAAAAACGGGTGGTCGCCGCCGGCAAGCACGCCGTCGAGAATCTGGTAGTAGCGGTACTCGCGGTTGTAGTCCATGCGTCCGAGCGTCTCGACCATCTTGCGCGTGGTCGCGGACGAGATGTAGAGCGGCGAGAACGTGGTCTGGCGCGCGCCGCATTCGACAATCTTCTCCAAGTCGCTGAAGAGGATGTCCTCGGTTTGCGAAGGGAAGTTGAAGATCATGTCCACGTTGAGCGAGTCGAAATACGGGACCGCCTCGCCGATGCGCTCGAAGATTTCCTCGCCCGAACCGTACTTGTGGTAGCGGTCCATCTGCTTGAGCAGGTCGTTGTTGAAGCTCTGCACGCCGACGGACAGACGCTGGACGCGTCCCTTCAACTCGTCGAGCCACGGCTGCACGAGATGGTTGGGGTTGGTCTCCGACGACACTTCCTTGATGCTGAAGTTGTCGCGCGCAAGGTCGATCGTCTTGCACAGCTCGTCGAGCATGATGGTCGGCGTGCCGCCGCCGATGTAGAGGCTCTCGAAGTCGTAGCCCAAGTCCTTGAGCATCATCATTTCCTTGCGCATGTTCTCGAAATACGGACGCGCAACGGACTCGCGGAACGGATAGCGATTGAAGCTGCAATATGGGCAAAGTACCTGACAAAACGGCACGTGCATGTAGAGCATGTACTTCTCGCCGGGCTTCGGGCCGGGGAAGAACTTCTCGTCGGTCGGATGCAGGTCAAGGTGCTGCTTGGCGATACCTTTGACCAGGTTAGTGAGCACTCGTTCGGATAACATGGGTCCCCTTCGTGACTTTCTCGAAATCAACGCCACATGGTAGCGCTTTTGCGCTCCCAAACGCGCAGGAACTATTCGCTTTCTACGGGAACTGCAAGAAGGGGACCACGCCACAAGCGGTGAGGCGAGCGGGAAGGCAAGCGGGAAAGAGCGGCGCCTCTTACGCGAGGGCGGCCGCCAGCTCGCTGCGCGAGGAGAACGGCGTCTCCCTGTTGCCCGCCGCACGGTCGATCGCGACAACGGTCCCCTTCCAGGTCGGCTCGCCGCTTTCCCCGCCAGCCGCCTTGTACTCGTCGGTCTGCACGACGTAGCGGCAGTCGAACTCTTCCGGCTTCGGCATCTCCTTCAGGTCGAAGCCGTACTCCATATCCTTTAGGATGCGCTCCATAACTCCCGGGGCAACCGCCGCGGACCCGAGCGACACGAGGCCGCGCTCCTTGTTGAAGACCGCCGTCGGCGACACGTAGATAGTGCGCAGCCGCTTCTCGCGCTGGCGTTCAAGGCGATTGACTCCCACGATAACCGCGACGATAACCGCCAGCCAGATGATGAAAATTACCAGATCAAGCGGGCTGTCAACCTGATTGAAGCCCAGGAAGAACCACAGCCACAGAAGGAATACGTCGACCAGCACGGCAATAGCGAGGCCAATCCAGTTGCTCTTCTTCATTATTTGCCACTTCCTTCCTTGGCGCCCGACAAGACCGCGTCCATCTCCTTGTCGAGATCGGCGATCATGCGGCGTCGGCGCAGCAAGACGACCGCGCCGTAAACCAGCGTTGCAATGGTGCCGAGAAGCATGAGCCAATGCACCCAGCAGCTCGTCGGCTGTTCAGCGGCCGGCGCGTTCTCGGAGCTCTGCTTTCCTTCCGACTGAGCGGCGCCGTTTTCAGAAGTCGCCTTGTCGGCGCTCTTCGGCGCAGTGGTCACCTTCGGATCGGCAGCCGTGGAGTCGGAGCCCGTATCGCTCGGCGTCGTCGAGCCCGACGGCGTCACGTCTGTAGAATTCGTCGGGCGATTCGGCGTCGACGGATTCTTGCCGGGGCCAGGTGTCGGCTCGTTCGTGCCGGGGCCAGGCGCCGGCGGCGTGTACGCGATAACCGTAAGCGTGCCGTTTACCTGGGTAATCTCGTAGTTGTCGAGAATCGTGTTCACACCGGCCTTAACGGTGAAGGTGTTGTTGGAGGTGCCGACCGTCGTCTGCTCGCCCGTGAAGTCGTAGCCGAAGCTCTCGCCCTCGACGAGCGACCCTGCCGTCACTGTTGCCTCGTGCTTGGTGAGCGCGGTGCCGTCATACACCTTGGAATCCGTCGCGGAAGTGACCGTCACCGGGCGCTTGGTCACCACGAGCGGGGCCTTCCCGCACGTCACGTTGGCGAACTGGGCGGTGACGTCCTCACCAGCGGCGTTCCTTATCACGATGGTGGAAGCGTCGACCTCGGCTAAAAGCTCGCCGGCGTCCGTAATGGAACCACTGGTCGCAGCTTCGAGCGTGAAGCCCGCAGGAAGACCGTCAACGTCGATGCCGGCGCTGGTCAGCGGCTTGCCATCGTAGACCTTGCTGCCGCCGCGCGGCGTGACGGTGATCGCCACCTGGCTCGGGGTGACCTCGAGGGTACCGATGGCGCCTTCCACGACGCTATAGTTCGACTCCTTAGCAGTGCCGTCCCATGTGATGGCATAGGAGTTGGCGCTCGTGCCCACAAGCGTCTGGCTGCCGGTGGCGGCGAAGCTAGCGGTCTCGCCGTTCACGAAGCCCGAGATCTCCCCCGAAGCCGTGAGCGCCGCGCCATCGTAGGGCTTCGACGCGCCGTGCGTAGTGACAGTGAGGGTCGCGGGGGTGATCACAAGCTGCCCGTCCTCGACCTCGAAGCTGACGTTCGAGAAGTTCTTGCCGGCGTAGCCGAAGTCGCCCGCCTTAAGGCCCATGGGGTAGCTGCCCGCGTCGGTGCCCGCCACCTTCGCTGCGCCCGAAAACGCGATATCACCCGCGTCGAAGCCGGCGGGCGCGTCGACGCTCGCGGCGCCGCCGATCACGTAGGAGACGGCGTAGCCCTCGACGCTATGCTCCGTGCCGTCATACTTCTCGCCGCCCGTGCTGCCCTTGATCTTGACGACGACCTGCTGGGAGTTCGCGGTCACCTTGAGCTTGCCGCACTTCGCGGTCACCAGATAGTCGTCCCCGCTCGTCCCCTCGTTGAACGAGAAGACGAAGGTGTTGTCGCTCTCGCCGGCGTCGGTCTGCGAGCCCGTGACGGTGACGGCCACGCCCTCGCCGTCGACGAAGCCGACCCCCTCGCCCTTGGGCGTGACGCTGACGGCGCCGTTGGTGAGCGGCGTGCCGTCGTAGGTTTTGTCCGCGCCCCCGGACTCCAGCGTGACGGGGCGCTTCTCGACGGCGACGCCCTCGGAGTCCGCCGCGTACTGGCCGGCCGCGTAGTTGGCGCCCGTCGCGCGGAGCTTAACGGCCAGATGGCCGGAATGCGTCAGCGAGACCTTCGAGGGGTCGTCCACCCAGCTCACGCCGTCGGTGCTGTACTCGACCGAGAGCTCGTTGCCGTGCTTGTCCCAGGCGCGCGCGCCGTAGGCGGAAAGGGGCTCGCCGTCGTAGACCTTCTGCACGTCGCGGGCGTCCCACGTGACGGCGTCCTCGTCGATCGCGACGGGGACGATGTGCAGCTGCCCGTCCTCGATCTCGAAGACCACGTTCGAGAAGTTGGCGCTCCTGTTCTCGAAGTCGCCGGGGAGCAGGCCCATGTCGTAGTCGCCGGCGTCGGTGCCGGTGGCAACCTTGTGCGCGGCGTCGCCCGCGAAGGCGAAGTCGCTCGCCTTGTAGAGGGCGGAGGAGATCTTTGCAACCTCGTATCCCTCGACGGTCTTCGCCTCGCCGTCATAGGGGAACGTCGCGCTGTTCTCCCTGATGGTGACGACGACCTTCTCGACGTTGGCGGTCACCTCGAGCTTGCCCTTGCCCAAAGCGATCCGGTAGTTGGTGAGTTTGGTGGAGCCGGCCGCCGCAAACCCCGCGATGGTGCTCTCGCTCTCTCCGAAGTTAAGCTGCGACCCGCCATAGGACACGCCCTCGACGCCGTCGCCCCCGATGAAGCCGGTGGCGGTAAACTCGCTCGCCACAAGCGACATGCCGTCGTAGGGCTTACTTGCGTCCTTGGGCTTGATGGTCACCTCAGCCGGGTCGATGACGAGCGAGCCGTCCTTAATCTCGATGTCGAACTCGCTCGTCACGTCGCTGCCCGCCGCATCGGTCACCTTGGCAGCGCCGGTGATGTTGTTGGTGTAGGTGCCCACATCGGTCGCGGAAGGATCCTCGGTGGAGAGGCCGGAGACCGTGTACGCCTTTCCACCGACGACGAACTCCGTGGTCTTAAGGCCCACGGCGGAGTGGCTCCCGCCGTCGTAGGTCGCCGTCGTCGAGTTGGCCTCGACTGTGATGGTCTCGGTCGCGCCGCGCGAGGTCACGTCCAGGGTGCCCTTTTCGGTGCGGATCTCATAGTTGCCGGCCTTGGTGCCCTCCTGGTAGCCCCACCCGACGACGGAGCTCTCGCTCGTCCCCGGCGCAGTCTGCGAGCCGGAGAACACGGGATCGACGATGCCCTGACCTGCGAGGAACTGGTCGGGCGAGCTTTCGACGACCTCCCACTCGCTCGCCTCGAGCGCCTCGCCGTTGTAGACCCGGGAGGCGTCCTTGGGCTTGATAATCAACACGCGCTTCGAGATATCGAGGCGGCCGTCCTCCACCTCGAAGCTAACGTTCGAGAAGTTCTTGCCGGCGTAGCTGAAGTCGCCCGCCTTGAGGCCCATGGGGTAGCTGCCCGCGTCGGTGCCCGTTGCCTTCGCCGTGCCCGCGAACGAGATGTCGCCCGCGTCGAAGCCAGCGGGGGCGTCGGCGCTCGCGGCGCCGCCGACCACATAGGAGACGGTATAGCCCTCGATGCCGTGCTCCGTGCCGTCGTACTTCCCGCCGTCCGTATTGCCCTTGATTTTGACGACAATCTGCTGGGAGTTTGCGCTGATCATAAGCTTGCCGTCATTCGCTTTCGCAACGATGTACTTGCCATCGGCGCTCACCGTACCGACCGCTCCCGCAGCAAAGGCATAAGGATAATTGCCCGCGTCGGTGCCCTTGCCACCAAGAAGTGCGATGTCCGCGAACGAGGCCTCCGCAACATCGCAGGTGTAGCCTTCGACGCGCTGCTGCTCGCCCGTGTATTCCCTCGCTGCAGAATTCGCCGTGAGCGTCACATTCTGGTAGTAGTAGACGTTGATGACGGTGCTGCCGTCGAGCTCGACAGTTGCGGTTGCCGCTTGACCAGACACCGCGGTGTAACCGCTAATACCCTTCGCGAGGTCGGAGGCCGCAACTTCGCTTCCCCATGGAGCGCTCAGCGTCTCGGTGTCGGCAACCTTCTGCTCGGTGCCGTTGAGGTAATAGTTCACCTGATAGTTAGCGGCGTCCTTTTCATAGTAGAAGACGATCTCGGGCGTCTCACCTTCGACGAGCGTCGCTTTCCCAGACGCTTGCGTCGGATCGGCCAGGTGATAGCCCTCGATGTCATCCTTCGCATCCGCCGTCACAACATCGCCGGCGTGCCCGTAGAGCGTGTCGAAAGGAGAAAGTTCCTTGTCGGTGCCCTTCTCCAGGTACTTTACCTTGCAAGCGGGCAGCTCGTTCCACGTCGCCGTAAACGTAACGTTGTTGTTGGGCATGGTGAAGCTCTCGCCGCTCGCAAGCGTCGTTGTGCCCTCGAGTCCTTCAACGGTCCAGCCAGCAAACTCATGCCCCACGCGGGTAGGCTCGGCTTTCACCGTCTGCGTCGAGCCCTCCTGAGCAGCATGCACGAGAGCGTCGCTGTTGTTCCAGCTTCCACCCGCCAAATCGTAGATGACCTGGCGCCCCGAAAGGTACTTGGCGTAGAAGTTCACGTTCCCGTCTATCGTATAGGGGAGCTCCACCTGCTGAGTTAATGCTTGGTCGGTATACCAACCATTGAAGGTATACTCGATGCCGCCACCCATCTTGGAAGGCGGAAGGCTCACGTCGGCGAAGTCGGCGATGTCGGTGGTATCACCCTCGCGGTACGTCAGTTTCGAGGCGACAAGCTGGAATCCCTCGCCCGGCGTCGTCGGATCGTCTACGTAATAACGGGCGTTGAACAGGTTGCGGCACGTGATGGACACGGAGCAGTCGACATGGTAGCCATCGTTGTTGTTCGTCAGCTTGTACGGCTTGACGCAGATGGATTCCACGTCCTCATCGGTCACCGTGACGCCCGGCAGCATCCCTTCGATTACCGATTTGTACGCCTTGAAAATATTGTTCCAGTCGCTGCTTCCGCGAGCAACCTGGTACTCGTCCCCCGTGGAATCATCGGGCCAGGTGATTACGCGATCAGAAACACGATCGAAGATGGCGGTCTCCCCGTTGTCATTTGGGAAATTGCTGCTATCGAGGCCGGTGAGGTTCACGCTGCCGCTACCAAGGCTGGTCCACTGAGTTGTACTGGTGGAATCGAGCGATCCGTTGGGGTTGTTCAGGTAATAGAAGAGGGCTCTATTGGTTGCAGCCGTGGGGGAAGTGACCGTCACGTCGTGCGTCGCGATAAGCGTGGTGTTGCCGTCCGGGCTCGTATAGCTCAGCGTGACTGTTGCGGTGCCTTGGCGGACGCCCGTCACCATTCCGCTTTGGTCGACCGTGAGAATGTTGTCGTTGTTCGAGGACCAGACGTAAGTCCCCTCAACATTTGAGGGGCTCGTCGTCGCCGTCAGCTGCATCGTAGAGAACTGCGCGACGGCGTCGGCACCGGTGATAGAGAGGGACTGCGCAACCGTGGAGTCCGCGGCGGCGGAAGAATCAGCAGCCTTGCCGGATTCATTGTTAGTGGCTGAAGGGGTGTTGGAGTCGCCGCTATCGCCCGCAATATCGGATTCCACGCCCACAAGCGCAGGAGAAGAGATTCCCACGGATTCGCCGCTCGGGCGAGCGGGAGCATCGTCTCCCCCACCCAGCGTCGCCGCAAGGTTTGCAGCGTCGCCAGAAAGCTGGGACCCCCCCCCCGCCATTGGCAGCGCCGTCTTCCGCATACACCTCGGCAGGATTCACGGCAGGCCAGCCGAAACCCAGCAAGATGGCAGACAGCACGACAGAGACAACCTTGTTGCCCCATGATGTGCAATTGGCCGAGCTTTTAGCCTCTCTCATGTGCTTTATCGTGTTATTCATGTTCCTCACCCCGTCAGCCCAGGCTCCAAATGAAGCTTATGGCCTAACTATCTCCGCAATTTCAGCTGTTCATACTTGCCTCTCGTCATAGGCAAGCCCTCTGTTATAGAGGGACATTTCCAGATGCGGGTTTACAAATTAAGCATATTAGCACTTTTTGGGTATTTGCAGGATAGCAATATCGTAAATAGTTACCTCAGTATATTGTTCGCTATTTATCACCACCTACTGTTTTGTTGATTCACGTACCAATCGTTTAGTAAGGCGACGAAGTGATTCGGCATATCACTTACTTTAATTCGGCGTAAGAGAATATGGGTGGGGTGACAAATTGGTTTCAAAACCACCTTTGCGGCAAGGCTCGCTCGACGCCCTCGTGCCGAATATGGGACAATGGCAACCAGTGGAAGCCGCTCGAAACGGAGGCGACGATGGCAAAGCATATGACAAGAAGGGCATTTGTGACGACAGCATGCACAGCCGTTGCCGCAACGGCACTCGGATGCAGCGCCTCAAATGACAGCGAAACTACCTGGTCATGGACGCAAGATGACGACTTGCCCGTATTGTGCATGCAGGTTTCCGGCGGTGCCATCGTGGCCATGCCAGGCAGCGGCTGGAAACCGCAAGACGGCTGGATTCAAGTACAGCTTTCAGGAGGGTCGATTCCCGGGAAAGAAATCGAGTCGATCACCCAGGAAGGATCGACCCTCGTCGTGCAGCTGAAGACACCAGCGAGCGACATCGAGACCATGGACCTACGCCTCACCGAGTACCGAGTCGAAGGCGGCGACGTCTCAAGCATCGAGTCGGTCGACATCATCGACAAGGGCGAGCGCCACGAAGCCCAACGCGGGGTAGACGGCTAGCTTAGGCCCAATCGCGCTCGATCATTTCCCATTTCGCATCGCGCGAGCGCTCGACCAGGGAAATCTCCTCATCAGTGAGAGCGCGGAATCGACCTTGGCTCTTCAGGTAATCGCGCACGCTCGCAAACTCGCGGGGCTTGCGGTTGAGCGTGAACTTCCCACCAGGGACGCCGCTCTCCTGCTCGCCCTCGTATTCGGCGAGATACCACAGTCCGCAATCGACCACGTCGCGAGCGAGATCGACCATCTTCGACTCGGGAGCACCCCACCCCGTCGGGCACGGCGCGATCACGTGAATAAACCGCGTACCGTGGATACCCTTCGCGCGCTCGAGCTTTTTCAGGAAGTCGTTCATATACCCGACGCTCGCCGTTGCGGCATAGGGAAGCCCGTGAGCTGCGATAATCTCGAACACGTTCTTCTTCTGCGTGAGGCATCCGTGGGCGTTCTTCCCTGCGGGCGTCGTTGTGGTCTTAGCGCCGAAAGGAGTGAGCGAGCTTTTCTGGATGCCCGTGTTCATGTACGCCTCGTTGTCGTAGCAAATATAGAGGACGTCGTCGTTGCGATCGATCGCGCCCGAAAGCGCCTGGATGCCGATATCTGCCGTGCCGCCGTCGCCCGCAAAGCCGACGACCGTGCAATCGTCGGGCTTCTTCCCCTGAGCCCGCAAACCGGCCTCGATGCCCGTGAGTACGGCCGCCGTGGCCGCAAAAGGCGTGATCATCGCGTTGTTCGCAAAGCACAGCTGGGGGAAATTGAAGCCGACGGCGCTCATGCAGCCTGCGGGCAGTGCTGCCACCGCGTTCGGACCGAGCACCTTCAGTGCCGCGCGGACCGCAAGCGAACCACCGCAGCCAGCGCATGCCTTGTGCCCGAAAAACAGCTCGTCAGCAGGCATGTTCTTCGCATTCATCGCCATTATCGCGCACCTTCTTCGCAATCGTCGCCACATGCAGGCAGGCTTGCAGCGGGAAAGTCTATTCCGAGGAAGCTCACACGGCCGAGTCCAGCTCCCTGGCCGGTAGAGGCATCGTCGCAGCTCCGCCCGGCGGCAGCATCATCGCGCCCTCGCTCGCCCGCACTATCGAGCAGCGCGTCGAACATGGCGTCCATCTGGGCACTCGTGATGTCGTCACCGCCGAGGCCGCCGATGAAGTTGAACGTCGGCGTCGTGCACCCCGCTTGCTGGAGCGCAGAATTCACGTTCGTGAACACCGTGCCCTCGGCCCCGAAGGAGATGTCCTTCTCCAGCACGCCGACCGCCGCCGCACCCGCAAGCGCTTCGACGATAAGCTTCGCTGGGAAGGGGCGCATGTAGCGGATGCGCAAAAGGCCGACGCGCTTGCCCTGTTCACGCAGCCTTGCGACCGACTCGCGCGCCAGCCCCGCAATCGAGCCCAGCGTCACAAGAACGGCTTCAGCATCGTCGCAGCTCACCGCTTCAACAGGACCCGTATACGCTCGACCGAAGCATTCCGCGAAGCGCGCTTCCACGCGATCGATCGCCTCGAACGCGCCGAGCATGTCTCTGTGCTCGTAGTACTTGAAGTAGCGGTTGTAGTCGGGGCCGGCGGAATATCCGATGTTCTTCGGATGCTCGAAGTCGAAGCAGTTCGTCGCCTGATACGGCGGCAAAAACGCATCGGCGTCTTCCTCGGCGGGCACATCGACCGTCTCGTAGGTATGCGTGAGCGCGAACCCGTCGAGGTTCACCATGAACGGAGTGAGCACCGCGGGGTCTTCAGCCACTGCATATGCCATAAGCGCCAGGTCAAGCGCCTCCTGGTTGTTTTCCGCATACGCCTGAATCCACCCATGGTCGAGCAGCGCCAGCGAATCGCGCTGATCGCCGTAGATGTTCCACGGGAGCGCCGTTGCGCGGTTCGCGTTCATCATCACGATGGGAAAACGCCCGCCCGCGGCGTAGGTGAGGACCTCCGCCATGTAGAGAAGGCCCTGGCTCGAGGTCGCCGTAAACGTGCGCGCGCCCGTGGCTGATGCGCCCATCGCACAGGAAAGGGCGGAGTGCTCTGATTCCACGTGCACGTATTCCGCCTTGAGCAAGCCCTCTTCCACCATCTCAGAAAGACGCTCGACCACGACGGTCTGCGGCGTGATGGGGTAAGCGGAAATCACCTGCGGTTTCGCGAGACGAACACCTTCCGCAAAGGCCTCATCGCCTGAAAGGAAACGCTTCATCGCTCATCACCCTCGCTTTCGGGGACCATGGCAAGCGCGCCGAAGCGGCATACCTCGACGCACACGCCGCACCCCTTGCAGAAATCGTAATCGATAGCCACGGCTGCTGCGCCGATTGCATCGGCCACCTGGCGCGCAGGGCGGAAGATGCAGCCATCGGGACAGTACAGGTAGCACTGCAGGCAGCCCGTGCATTTCCCGGCATCGAGCACCGGACGCATATTGCGCCAGCCTGCGTTCTTCGCCACGAGGTAACCGCCGTCGTAGCAGGTAGTATGGGCGAAGTCGGCGGGATCGAGCGCGGCGGTTTGCAGCGTGGGAATGAGCGCCTCACCGCGGGAAGCGGACGCATCGGCATGCGCATCCTTGGCCGTTTCACGTGAAACAGAGCCGATGACCTGGGATTCGGGGGACTCGTCGGCATTTACGACCACTCTCGCTGCGCAGGTTTTCCCCACCGCCTCAATCGCCGCATCGACTACGCGCTTATTCTTCTCGTGCAGCTTCGCGGGCATATACCCTTCGATGGCTCGCTTCACGTCGTCGGCGCTCACGTAGTCGCACACCGAGCACAGCGCACCGAGAAGCGCCGTGTTGGGAATCGGCCTGCCAAGAATCTCTTGAGAGATCCCGTTCGCATCGATGGACACGATGCGTGGATCGCCGAACGAGCGCACCGAGTTCACGATGACTTCCCCATCAGGAAGCAGCTCGTCCTCCCAGCCTTCACCTAGCAGCGTATCGTCGAGGAAGATGACGTAGTTCGCCCTGCTCACAGCACTGCGATCGCCAATCGGCTCGCGCGACATCTTAGTGAATGCGCGCATAGGGGCGCCACGGCGTTCAGGGCCGAACGAGGGGAACGCCAGCGCATAGGAGCCATCAGCGAACGAGGACGCCGCGCCCAAAAGCCGTGCCGCTGTGAAGGCCCCCTGCCCGCCGCGACCGTGCCAAAGCACTTCGATCATGTAAAACTCGCCTTCTTGTTAGTTTGTGAGATGAGCATCAGTATAGGCGAACCAGGCCGCGCCTACGTGGTTTCGACAATTCAATACGGGCAAGGCAGAATCGAGGTGGGTATTGGTGACTTCATTTTGATGCCGCGGCTTCTTTAGCGGACCGTTATTGAGGAAAGCAAGGGCGCCGACAACGTCGACGCCCTTGAATGAGACCCCACGTCAGCGAGAAGAAAGCTCACATCACCCGCGGTTCGCTCGACTATTCACCTGCTTGCTCGCCTATTCGCCCGTGCGCTTGGCCGACCCGCCCGCAAAAGAGGGGTCCATCGCCACGGCGTCGAGGCGGGCCATCACGACGTCTTCGACCTCAGGAGAATATGGCGCGTTGTCGCCCTCTCCCGCAAAGCGTGTGCGGATGTAGCTGCCGCACTCGTCGCACGTACCGATGCGATGGCCCTCGTCGCCCTCAATGTTGAAGTAGTGCAGATTTCCCTGGTTGCGCGTGCCGCAGCGAGGGCAGCGGATGCGATCGAATTCCCAGCTCGTCCCGCACTGCGCACACCACAGGGTCTTGTTGCGGCCGTCGCCCGATCCGCCCTCGCCCACGCGCGCGAGCGCCGCATCGCCGCCGCATGCGGGGCAGTGCATCTGGTGGTCGTAGAACACCTTCGCCTTCTTACGGGCGCGGGCCACCGCTTCGGCCGGACCCTCGAGCTGCCAACGAAGCGCGAGCGACGCGAACAGCTGGCCCATCTGCGCCTGAAGCTCGGTCATACCGCCGTCCACCAGCTGCTCGGCGAACGCGGCCAGATACTCCATCGGCTTCTTTCCCGCCAGGGCGACATCGCTTGCAGCAATGGCGTCATCCCAATTGACACCCGTAAGCGCAGCAGCCATCTCGTCGTCGAACCCGCCCAGCTCGGCAGCGCGGGCGATCACTGCAGACATCCCGCGGGCAAGCGCCTCTGCATCAATTTCCACAGGGGCGTTCGAGAACACGGAAATCTCCGCCTCGGAAAGGGCGGCCACGCGCTCCGCAGGAGGCACCTCATAGCCCGCAGCAGTCTGCCCCGCAGCATCGGCACCATCGAGCGCCGCCCACAGGCTCATGAAGAAATCGATGCGCGAGACTTCGACCTCATCAAGCGTCTTCCCATAATGCTCCGCCGCAAGCTTGGCAGCCTTGTTGTTCATGTTCACGCCTTTCTCGTCGATCGTATTTGCCTGCCTCGCCCCAATCCAAGCATTTGACGCGAGGCGGGCAAATAGCGAGCCATCTATCCCCACAGAGAACGGGGACCCACCCGAGATTGTCGGATGGGTCCACCGAATCAAGCTTTCCACCAGCCACAATGGCCGGCAAAATCAATTACTTGGTAACCGGTTTCTCAACCACGTTCTTGCCCTCAGTAATCTCCTTGCGAGCCCAGTGGCCCCAATGATAGATCGCGTCGGACTCGGAAACCATGCCGTTGCCGAACATGAGCTTGTAGGTGCCGCGATACGGCTGGAAGATGCCCGCACCCAGGAAGATGTGAGCCAAACCGAACACGGCGATCATCAAAAAGCCGAAGTCATGCAGGAACAACAGGACGCCATGAGCCGTCGTGCCGAGGTTCAGACCCAGCTCGCCGATGAGCAGGAAAACACCAGTAATAGCCATGAGCAGGCCGAACAGCCACAGCATACCGTCGGCGAAGCGCTGGCCGGACTTCACCTCGTCCTGGTCCGGCATGTGGATCCACTTTGCCATGAACAGGTAGGGGAAGAACAGCATCATCCACTTCTTGTCGTCGGAGGTCCACTTCGCGAAGAGGTTCTTCACGATATGACCGACGCCCTTGGGCGATGCAATAGCGCTGAACAGCGGGACCACGACGAAGATGACGCCGCACACACGGTGTATCATGCGGAAGACGAACACGACGTCGGAGCCCACCATCTGAGCCAGAGGCGGAATGAACACGAAGCATCCGCTCAGGCACAAAAGGATGCAGGCGGTAACTGCGATGCCATGCGTCCAACGAGCCTGCAGCGAGTGGCGCTTGATGTAGCGCTCGGTTCCAGCGGCTTCGCGATCTTTGAGGAACTGCTTGTCAGCGGCAAGCTGCTCAGGAGAAACGTTCACTGCTTCGTTACTCATCGCTGCCTCCCTTCCCGATGCCGAATGGATGATTCTCGAGAATGTGCTCCTTGATGGACTTCTCGTCCTGAGCGTCGCCATGTTTGACGACGTCGCCGGTGATCAGGCTGACGGTGTCCTCGGTCTCGGGGTTGTACACGAGCTTGTCGCGCTTGTAGCCCACGCCCAGAGCGAACATCGCCGCGAGGCCCACAACCGTGAGGCCGGTGACGACACCCGTGATGGGCTTCATGACGCGGGTCATGCCCACCGTTGCCGGAGCGGACGGATTGGCCGGAAGACCCGTGGCCTCGCGCCCGTACTTCAGCACGGAAATCACATGCAGACCGCCCATCTCGTTGGCACCGTAGATCTCGGCGTCCTCGTAGCCGCGGCCCTTCAAGATCTCAAGGCGCTTCTGGGCAAGCTCGAGCATCTCGTCGCGCGGCCCGAAGCGAAGTGCATTGGGCTGGCAAGTGGAAACGCAGGCCGGATCCATGCCCTGAGCCACGCGATCCGGGCAGCCGGTGCACTTGTTAACGTAGTCGCGGATACCCTCGGTGCGGTAGCGCGGCACGTCGAACGGGCACACGCCTTCGCAGTAATGGCAGCCGACGCACTTGGAGTCGTCGACGTGGACGAATCCGGTGTCCTCGTCCTTCGTGATGGCACCAGCAGGGCACACCGAGGCGCAAGGAGCCTCGGTGCAGTGCTGGCAGGAACGGCGGTTGAAGATCCAGTCGACGGGCTTCTGCCCGCGAACCGCGTCGCGCTCCTGGAACGTCTGAATCAGGCGCGTGTTGCCGTTCAGGTCTGCCGGGTTCTGGAGCGAACCGGAGAACTTGTTCTCGTTGGTGCCGATCGGGGACGGCAGGTTATTCCACACCTTGCAGGCAACCTGACAGCCCTTGCAGTTCGTGCACAGGGAGGTGTCGTAAAGAATAGCCATTTCAGTCATGTCTTACCCCCTCCTTATGCTTTCTCGATGTTGACGAGGAACGCCTTATACTCGGGCACCATGGTGTTCGGGTCGCCGACGTTCGGGGTCAGGTCGTTTACGGTGTCGCCCGTGCCGTACAGGTGCGTCCAGCCAAAGTGGTGCGTGAGGCCCACCTGATGCTGCGTCTTGCCGTGGATCGTAAACGGCTTCAGACGCTTGGTGACGTAGGCGTCGACCACGACTGAGCCGCGCTTGTTCCACACGCGGACCTTGTCGCCGGGCTTGATGCCCTTCTCGGCGGCGAATTCTTCGGACATCTCGCAGAACTGCGACGGCATAGCCTCCACCAGTGCCGGGCAGGAGCGGCTCTGGCCGCCAGTCTGCCAATGCTCGGTGACGGAGTACGTGGTCGCGATGATCGGGTACTCGTCGGTTCCGCCGTGAGCGGTGGACTCGTATTCCGTGAACTTGATCATCGGGTTGTTCTGCGAACCGTTGAGCGCGTTGTCGAACGGGCTCTCGAACGGCTCGTAGTGCTCGGGCATCGGGCCGTCTTCCATACCGTAGGATTCCAGACGCGCGTTCTGCTCCCACAGCATGAAGAACGTGTTGTTGTTCGGCGGAACCTGCTTGCCGTTCTTGGCGGACACGAAGTCGCCCTGGTCGACCAGATCCCACTTGCTGCCGTCCCACTCCATGAGCTTCTTGTCGGGGTTCCACGGCTTGCCCTTGGTGTCGCAGGAGTTGCGGTTGTACAGGATACGACGGTTGGAAGGCCAGCTGAACGCCCAGTTGGAGTTCAGACCAAGACCCGACTTGTCGTTGTTGTCGCGGCGGCCGATCGGCTGCTGGGCCGGATCGAGCGGTGCGTCGTTGTTGTTGTAGAAGCCCGAGTAGATCCACATCGCGCAGGAGGTGGAGCCGTCGGCGCCGAGCTCGGAGTAGCCCTTGAGCAGGTCGACCTTGCCCGCCTTGAAGTCGGAGTTGGCCGTGCGGTAGCCGTTGAGCGCCCAGGAAACCGGACGGAAGTCGATCTTGCCGTTGACGTAGTAATCCCACTTCGTGTTGAGGATCGGGGCGGGGTTAGCGCCGCCTTCCTCCTTGTACAGACGGCAGATTTCCGTCCACAGGAGGTCGCACATCTCGAGGTCAGGCTTCGCCTGATCCCACGGCTCGACTGCCTGATAGCGCCACTGCAGCCAACGACCGGAGTTCAGGATGGTACCCGGCTTCTCGTAGATGAGCGCGCAGGGGAGGAAGTACACAGTCGTCTGGATCTCGGCCGGGTTCATGTCTGGAGCCTTCCAGAAGGCCGCCGACTCGGTTTCGACCTGGTCGGCAACGACGAGCCAATCGAGGTTTGCCATCGAGCGGCGCACGTTGCCGGCGTTCGGGGCCGAGTGGCAGGGGTTCATACCCCAGTTGAAGTAGCCCTTGATGACGCCCTGCTTCATGAGCTCGAACGTGGAGATATGCGTGTAGTCCTGATCGCCCTTCTCGGAGGGAACCTTTGGCCACCAGTCGTAGCCGTAGTCGTTCTCGACGGTTGCGGCATCGCCGAACCACTCCTTGAGGGAGGACACGATGAACTTCGGCTTGTTGGTGTAGTAGCCGGCGGAATACGTCTGGGATTCCAGCCACTTGCGCAAGCTGGAACGATCGGTGGTGTTTGCCCACTTCAGGTAAGCGGGATGCTCGTTCACCATCATGCCCATGTCGGTTGCACCCTGAACATTGGGCTCGCCGCGCAGAGCATTCACACCGCCGCCGGGGATACCGATGTTGCCGAGAAGCAGCTGCATGACGCACATGGCGCGCGTGTTCTGAGCGCCATAGGAGTGCTGCGTCTGTCCCAGTGCGTAGAGCACCATGCCGGCACGGCCGGGCTTTGCGGTGGAACCGTAGGTGGAGTACACCAGCTCGAGCGTTTCCTTGTCCATGCCGCAGATGTCGCACACGGCGTCGAGGGTGTAGCGCTCGTAGTGCTTCTTCACCTGCTGATAGACGCACATCGGGTCCTGAAGCGTCATGTCACGCTTGGGGAGGGTGAGCGTCGGCGTGGTGAACTCGGGAACGCCGTCCTTCTTGACCCAGGCGTAGTCGCCCGAAGAGGAGGTGTCCCAGTTCTCTTCCTTCTCAGTCTGATAATGCCAAGAATGGTTGGAGTACGTCTTGGTCTTCTCGTCCCAACCGGAGTAAAGGCCGGTTTCGGGGTCGAAGTCGAACTCGGGATCGAGCAAGTAAGATGCGTTGGTGTAGTTGAGCAGGTACTCGTAGTTGTAGTCGCCCATCTCACCAGTGGCGAGGTACTTCTCGAGATTCGGATCGATCAGGTTCTCGATGATCCAGTGGTACATGCCGCCGTAGAAGGCGATGTCCGTGCCCGAACGGATGGGGCAGTAGATATCCGCCTGCTCGGCAGTACGGGTATAGCGGGGGTCGACGACGATCCACTTCGCTCCGCGATCGTGGGCCTTGCCAAGCCACAGCGAGCTGACCGGGTGGTTCTCAACGGAGTTGGAACCGCAATGGAGGATGACGTCGGTGTTTTGGAAGTCGCACCAGTGGCTCGTCATGGAGCCGCGACCGAATGATGCTGCCAGACCGGCAACGGTGGGGCTGTGTCAAACACGCGCCTGATTGTCGATGGCGATCACGCCGAGCGATCGCATCATCTTGAGGATCAGGTATTCCTCCTCGGAGTTTTCCTGGCTACCGCCCAGGCTGGCAATTGCCGGGGTGCGGTTCACGGTGAGGCCGTTCTTGTCGGTTTCCTCGAACGTGGCGTCGCGCGTGTCCTTGACCTTGCGCGCGATTTCCTTGACGGCGTCCTCCCAGGTGATGTCTTCCCACTCGGAAGCACCGGGACGGCGCACCATCGGCTTGGTAACGCGATCGGGATTCTTGATGACCTCACGCGTTTCCGGATCCACAATGTTGCGGAGCTGGAACATAGCCGCGCCCTTCGGGCACAAGCCACCTTGGTTGATGGGATGGTCGGGGTCACCCTCGAGATTGATCAGCTCGCCGTCGCGCACCGAAAGAAGCGAACCGCATCCACCTGCGCAATAGCAGCAGATGTTGGTGTACTCTTCAGTGTTCACGAGCTTCCAGTCGCTGTTCGACTCAACAGCCAAAGCAGGCGACTGCTGCGTCAACTGGAACGCCATGCTCGTCGCGAACGCTGCGCCGGTGGCTTTCATGAAGCCCCTGCGTGTCAGGTTCATAATCTCGTCTCTCCTTCCAAATTCTCGTCTTCCCTCGTCTATGCCGCGTCAGGGCATACACTGCCCTTTCGTCGATTGTTCATGGTACGAGACTTGTCGACACAAATTCAACAAATGAGACCGCAAAAGGGCTATTTGTCGGGGGAACGGCCTTTTCCTTGTAAACTTATACTTGACCTGGGTTAACGTATCTTTCTCTCCAACATTTTCAAAGGAAGCTTAGAAAGTATTTTTTGCAATGTGAAGGTTTTGTAAGATATTGTTGAATTGACCTGCACTATCCTATTCGAGAATAACCCGCTTTATGGACAGGTTGAATCTGACACGGAAATGGGTTGATTTTTCCGCTTTCATCAACCTTGAGGATTGACGCGCACGAGTCCATTGCGGCAATGACTCCCATCCGCAAAAAACGGTGCCCGAAAAAAACGTGCGGTCGTGCGCGCGGTGGCAGGCGAGGAGGGAGAGAGCCGTTCTCCCCGTATGGCGCTGGCGTTGTCCCCGTATGGCGCTGCTATACTGAATTCGACTCGAAAGGAGACTGTCCATGAGCGACAAGGAGAAAGTTGCGCTGACGAAGCTCACCAGCAAGGGCGGTTGAGCGGCAAAGTGGGGTCCGGGCGACCTCGAAGATGCGCTGCACTGCCTCTCCCCCGCAATCGACCTGCCTGACAAGGACAAGCTCCTCCTCGGGTTCGAAACGAGCGACGATGCGGCAGTATGGGAAATCAACGAGACGACGGCTGCCGTGCTCACGGTCGATTTCTTCACGCCTGTCGTCGACGACCCCTACGAGTTCGGACGCGTTGCGGCGGCGAACGCACTTTCGGACGTGTTCGCGATGGGGGCCCGTCCCCACGTGGCCCTAAACCTGCTCGCTCTCGACAGCGAGCTCGGCGCCGAGGTCGCAGGCGAGATTCTGCGCGGCGGCGCCGACACGGCGCATGCAGCAGGGGCTTTCGTGGCAGGCGGCCACACAATCGATGATGAGGAACCGAAATACGGCCTGTGCGTGTTCGGCACCGTCGACCCGGGCAAAATCGTGCGCAACGGCGGCGCAGTTGCAGGAGACATCCTCTATCTCACCAAGCGAATCGGCACAGGGATCATGAGCGCTGCCGTGAAAAACGAGCTCGTCACCCAGCAGGAGTTCCGACCGGCCGTCGAATCGATGATGGAGCTCAACATAGCAGGCGGCGAGGCGATGGTCGCAGCGAGCGTCCATGCAGCAACAGACGTGACGGGGTTCGGCCTGACGGGGCACCTCCACGAGATGCTCAAAGCGTCGAACGTGGCGGCTGAGCTGGACTTCGGCGCCATTCCCACCTTCGAGCGCGTATGGGAGCTCTCGTGCGCGTATTGCCGCCCCAACCGGGCGTTCTCCATCATGGACCTCGCGGAGGAATACGTGCGGCAGGGCACGCTCGACGACGATGAGTTCGACAACCGCATGGGGGTTATCTGCGATCCACAGACCTCGGGCGGCATCTTGGCGGCCATCCCCCCAGACCAGGCAGAGGTGTTCGAGCGGGAATTCGAGCGGCGAGCAGGACGCGCGGCGTGGAAGATCGGCCGCATCGTCGGTGGCGACGCGGGCACGATCTCGTTCAGCGATGGAACGCAGTAGCTTTACTTGCGAGGCCGTGCCGCCCGGAGCATCTGCGCTGCACGGTCTATCTGCTGCGCAGCGTAGTCAATCTCGGCGGATGTGTTGTAGAATGCCGGAGACAGCCGTGCCACGCTGCTCGTCCCGAGCCAATCGAGCACGGGCTGCGCGCAGTTGTGGCCGCTGCGCAGGGCGACACCGCGCGCATCGATGAGCGTACACAAATCAAACGAATGCACTTCGTCGATCGTGAACGAAACGAGGCCCGCGCGCTCCTTCGGCGAACCCGCGATATGAATCCCCTCGATTTCCCCAAGCACGCCGACCGCATGGTCGACCAGCTCGGACTCGTACGCCGCAATCTCCTCGCGGCCCAAAGCGCAAAGGTAGTCGCATGCCGCGCCGAGCGCGATAGCGCCCACGTAGTTCGGTGTGCCCGCCTCTAGGCGCAGGGGAAGCTCTTCCCAGGTGGTCAGCGCTTGCGTCACCTTCCCCACCATCTCGCCGCCGAAATCGCGGGGGGCAAGCATCTCGAGCGCGTCGCGCGTGCCGCAAAGCGCACCGATGCCCGTGCCTGCCATCATCTTGTGGCCTGAAAAGGCCAGGAAGTCGACTCCCAAATCCACGATATCGACCTCTCCATGGCGCATGATCTGCGCGCCGTCGAGCACGAACAGGGCGCCCGCATCATGGGCCATCTTGGCAAGCCTCTTCACGGGGGTCACGGTGCCGAGCACGTTCGAGCACCCCGTCATCGCGACGATCTTCACCTTGCCATCGGCGAGCAGCTCCGCGTAGTGGGCCTCATCGAGGTCGCCCTCGGCGGTGAGCCCAGCGACGCGGAAGTCGGCGCCTTTGGCAAAACACGCCTGCTGCCAGGGAACATAGTCGGAATGGTGCTCCATGAGGCTCACCACGACGGCATCGTCTGGCCCGAGCACGTGCGCCAAGCCGCGGGCCACCATGTTCAAGCCATCGGTCGTGCCGCGAGTGAACACCACGCACGACGAATCGGCCGCGCCGACAAAGCGGGCAACCGTCTCCCGGGCATGCTCAAGCGCGTCGGTCGAGGCATGCGCCAGATAATGCATCCCACGATGCACGTTCGCGTTGCTCGTCCGATAGTGCTCGGCAACAGTGGAGAGCACCTGCTCGGGAACTTGCGTCGTCGCCGAGTTGTCCAAATACACGAGAGGATGGCCGTGAACCTGCTGCCCCAGAATCGGGAAATCCTCACGTACGCGTTCCACATCCATGTTCGCCACCCCTTCCGCCCCAGCATATCATCGCATGCCGAGCATTCTAGTTCATCAGGAGTCCCTGCGCATGGACGGGTCGTCCTTCGCATCGAAAAGCGCGTCTGCGAGCTGCGTAATTGTCTCAAGGTCGGCAGACTGCTCGGGCGTGAAGCGAACGTTCAGCGCGCGCTGGAGAGTCAAGGACAAAAGTACCTTCTTGATGTCGGTCGAGCTTTGGTTGGTGCACGTGGTCGAACCTTCCGCAAGCTTCACGCTCTTATCGTTTTGGCGCAGAAGCTTCTCGACGCTCTCGTCGGCGAGTTTCAAGATGTCCTCCGTGCCCAAAGCCCGCACCTCGTCTTCGGTCAGGAAGAACTTGGCGAGCGTATAGTTGCGCACCTCCTGGCGAAACGCCTCGCGGCAAAGCGTGCCCGACGTGATCTTCTCCTGCGCAGCTTCAGCGTCCTTCGCCGCGATATCGAGGCGATCTTTCAGCGTCATCGTGCTAGCCATGATGAGGTTCCTCCTTATTGGAAAGCGCCTTGCGCGCAAAATCCTTGATAGTCGACGCGATTGCGGAAACGCCCGCCTGCCGCTTCGCGTCGAAAATATAGACGAGCTCGGTCTCTTCCACGAAACGCACGGGGCACTCGATAATCGCCCGTGCATCTTGTCCCGAGAACATTCGCTGGAACAGGTAGATCACACCGCGCACCATGAGCGTGTCGCTGTCACCTTCAAGAGCGAAGCCCTCGCCCGACGACGCGCCCTCCCACGAGGGATAAAGCCAAACCTGCGACTGGCACCCCTCGACGAGCACTTCTTTCACTTTGCGCTCCTCGGGTAGTTCCTCGAGCTGCGCCGATAGCTGCAAAAGGTAGTCGAACTGCTCGAACGTGTCACCAGCAGCGACGAAACCGTCGATGAATTCCTGCTGAATCTCGTCAGGAGCCTTCACGTTCCCATCCCCTTCCTCACCGGCCCGATCCCCAAACTCGGGAAAGAACAAGCCCGCGACGTCGATTGCGGCGCCGCGGGCTTGGCGTTCGGCGCGTAATACGCCTTTTCGTCGGCTCGATTTACGCCTGGACGATTTCCAGACCGAGCAGCTCGCCGAGCTCGATGACCTGCTCTTCGAAGTCACCGTAGATAAGCGGCATGTGGTTGCCGATGGCGGCCTGCTTCTTGAAGAAGTCCTTGGAGTCCTTCACCTGGAAGAACACGCCCATGGAGCAGTTGGTCTGATCGTAGCCCATGGAGGTGATGATCTTGCCCTTCGCGACGAAGAGCTTCTCGACGTTCGGATCGACACGGCACATCGTGATCGTCTGGCCGGCGTCCTCTTCGAACTTGTAGCGCAGCGTCGCGCCGAAGCCGGAGCGGGCGAAGGAGCGAATCGCGTAGGGGCGGAAGTCCTCGTCGAAGGATTCCCAACGGCGGTTCGGCACCGAGTGGAAGGTCAAAACGACGTTGGGGATGTCGCCGAGCTCTTCCATCTTCTGGTCAACATGCTCGGGCGTGAAGAACAGTGCCTTGGGCAGCTGAGCGCGCACGCCATGACGCACCGGGCTCGTGAAGCAATTGCCCATGTAGGACGGACGGCGGCCGATAGCCTGCAGCATCAGCTTGGAGACGACGGCGCCCAGATCGTACTCGCATGCGGACGGGATGCCCTGCTCGTTGTTGAGCGAGTGGTTCAGGCACATCGTGAATTGCTTCTGGTTCAGGCGGCGCGTCGCGCACAGATCGGGGCACGGAGCAGTGAAGCAGTTGCACTCGTAGGCGTCGAGGAACTTCTGGATGCCGTAGTTGGCTTCGACGGACTTCTTGACCATCTCGCGCGTCATCTCGCACTCTTCGGCGCCTGCGATGAGCTCGTCGGTTTCCTTGTCGATGATCTTCTCGTCCTCGGCGGTGAGGTTTAAGCCCTTGCGGCCCGGCGTGCAGTAGTTCTCCATCGGGTCGTCGTAGGAAATCTGGTCGAGCAGCTCATGAGCGGAGACGTAACGGATGCGAGTGCCGAAGCGCTCGGTGATCTTCTCGGGGTCGATAATCGAGTCGGGCGCGCTCACCGAGACGGTGCTCGTCATGCGGGTCGCGGCGAGGATCTTCGAGTCCTTCATGACCTTGCGAGCACGCAGGACGGTCATGTACTCGGTGGCGTCCTCCCAGTCCTCGAAGGAGTAGAACTCAAGGCCACGGGCAAGGAACTCGGCGGACGTGATAGCGGAGGCGCAGCATGCCTGGGTGATGGCGCAGGGCTTGCCGACGCGCTGTGCAAACTCGAGGGCCAGGTCATAGGGGCGGCTCGCATACCCGATGAAGTACAGGTCGACTTCTTCGCTTCCCTCGGCGAGCTTGTCGATCATCTCGTCTTTGGTGAGGAAGTTCTCGTCGCGCTCGACTTTGACGGGCTCGAGCAGGTTGACGACGTTCTCCGGCATAGCAGCCTGGAGCTGAGCATACCAACCCTTGAACTTCTCGGCGGCCATGTGGAGGTCGAATTCCTTCTCAAGCTGGATGCCCTCACCGAAGCGGCACGGTCCCTCGAACACGTACTCGTGATACAGCGTCAGAAAGATCGGCTTCACGTTGAGACGAATTTCCTCATGTTTTTTGATGGCCATGATGACTATCCTTTCCCCTGTTCTGCGGCACTCTCTCCCGTGCCGTGCTGACATCGAGAAGAGTACGGCGCGCCGCAGCGTAAATCATGGGGCTGGAATCACCGTCTTCGATAAATTCTATTGTGCATTTTGCATAATCTCGATGTCGTCGAAACGGTACGCAAAGAGCAGCGCGAAGCGAAGAGCGGGATCGGACGTGTCGATACCGTACGCACCCTCGATACGGTCGATGCGGTACTTCACGTTGTTGCGATGCATATGAAGCTTCTCGGCAACGATGTTCGCGCGGCGTTCGCACATGAGGTACTCGTAGAGGAACTGATAGTTGTCAGTGCCCCGCTCGGCGTCGTCTTTCGCGATAGAACGAACGACGACACTCGCGTAGGTTGAATTCAAAAGCGGCAGGTCATCTCCCATTTTGCTGGCGATAAAGGCGATTTGAGCTCGATCGAACGAGAAGATACGGCTCCAGTTGAACGAAATCGGCAGCTTATGAGCGCCCGGCTTGGCCTTCGCCCCAAGCCGTGCAGCCTCGCGCGCCTGTCGATAGGCAATGGAAGCCTTAGCGAGATTCGTGAACTTGGAGCTGCGTCCGCAGATAAGGTCCATTTTCTCCATGAGCTCGTTGATGCGCGATGAGATGGATTTATGCCCCCTTGGGCACGAACCGACCTCGCAATGCAGCGCGCACTGCGGAGAGTGGCAGTTGAAGCACAGCACCGTGACGCAGCCGTCGAAAAGGACAACTTTCGCCGGTGCCACCATCGTGACCAGGTCGGAAAGAAGCCGCGAGGGAGACATATCCTCGGTAACGAGAATCGTGAACAGGCAAAACCGCGCTTCTGGTGGAATACCCACGAGCTTACATCGCTCGCGAATAATAGCCTCGTTGTTCTCGCGACCCAAAAGAAGATCATGGAGAAATGTGTCGACCGCGTTACCCGAGGGTTTGTCTTCCGGGTATTCGCGCTCGGCAATGCGTTTGACCCTCGAGAGGAAAAGGTCGAACGTATCGTAGAGATAGTCGCAGGGGGAAAGCTCGTTGCACATCATGACGACGATGAGGCTGAAGCTCGTCTTGGTTTTGAACGACTTCACAACCGTGACGTATTTGCAGATGGAGAGCGTATCGTTGACGATGAAGCCATCCTCTTTCGCCCATGGCTTGAAGCGCTTGTGCAGCTGGAACTTCCGGATGTTCTCCTCGGTATGGTAGCCGTGCTCGATCAGCTCCATCGTAATCGGGTCGTCACAGGGAGTTCCCTTGGTGTAGGCCAAAAGCTTGAGAGCCGGATCCACTACGACGACGTTGTTGCGCAGCATCTTCTCGCTCACATCCATAAGCTCTTGAAGCCCGCCGTCGCGGCCGAGCACCGCGTCCATATCGCGCTCCCATATTCCGAATCGATAGAAGATTTCGAGCAGCGCGTTGAATACCTGGAGCGTTCCTTCTCCCCCCGTGACGGAGAGCACGGCGGTCGGGTCGGGCTTGGTCGCGTGATGGTCCACGAAAGCTGCGTGACGGCCGTAGCCTCGGACGCTTTCGCAGTCTTCGCTCGTCGAGCAAACGTAGAGGATATCGTCCCCCACAATCGACGATTCCCCCAGATAAAGACGGGCATTCTCGAAAGCAAGACTCCCGTCAGACGAGATTGAGACGTTCCCCATAGCCTCAAGTTCGTGCTTCATGATGTTCAGCGAAACACCCATGACCTACCCCCTCAGATAAAGCCATTGCGGCGTACCTCATAATGGTCTATCCCCCACCCGATTACTTTAGTCGAAAGCCATGTTTTTCAACAATCTTATTATGCAAAATGCACAATAAGATTTCACCCCCATCGTGCACGTCTTGCAAGAAGCACAACGGGTTCCATTTCTTTCGTATGCCCCATGCCCACTGACTCATGTACGCGAGGCCTATAAGCTAAGCCCGAGCGAGAGACCATCCCCTCCGCTCTCAAAAAGCCCCTTCCTCCCTCGAATTTCAGCGAAGGGGCAGCATCGCTGGGGCGGGTGTTCTTTATCCCAAAACCCGCCCCTCCAGAAAGCTTATCCCGTCTGCAAAGGCGGTTGACATACACAGCGGGAAACAGGCGCATAAGGGGATAGCGCCTAATCTAAGGAGGAGAAACCATGCCAAGAATCAACACTGCCATACGTTCCGTCTGGGGGGTGTCCGAGATAGGCTTCTCGATAGCCGCGACTCTCGAGACCGCCTTCTTCCTGTTCTTCCTGACCGACGTGGCACAACTTCCACTTGCCATCTCGGGCATCATCGCCGCAAGCGCGTCAGCTGTCGACACCGTGTCTGCCCTTTTGGCGGGCGTGTTCATCGACAAGTTCCATTTTAAGAAGGGCAAGTATCGCCCCTGGCTCATTATCGCCCCGATCATCGCTATGGTGTTCTTCATCATGTGCTTCACCAAGGTGGGCGGCGACGTTGTGGCAGGCATCGTCATCAGCATCGGTTATGTCGTGAGCCACTTCTGCTGGAACATCACGTACGCGGGCATTCGCAGCATGACCAACGTTCTCACCGACGAGCCTTCCGAGCGCGCGTTCCTGTCGGGCCGCCTGGGCGCCGGCGCCGCACTCGGCCGCGTGATTGCCTCGAAGCTCGTGCCGCTGATCACGACCTCCCTCGCCGCGCTCGTTAGCGGCGTACTTGCCTACTCCATTTGCGCCGCTGTTGTGTCAGTCATCTACATCATCGCGATGGCCATCTGCTTCTTCGCGACGAAGGGATACGACACCGAAACCAAATCGGAAGGCAAGAAGATCTCTTTCAAGGCGATGGGCAAAAATATCGTCACCAACCCGAATCTCATCGGCGTCGTACTCCACGACATCCTGCGCCTCATCGCCTACTACACGGTCGCTGCAGGCACAGCGTACTATGCGAAAGTCGTTCTGGGTGATGCGTCCGCTTCGGGAACCATCCTCATGATGTTCTACCTGGGCTGTTTCGTGGGCTCGTTTATCGCCGCGCGCGTCGCAAAGAAACTCGGCACCAAAAACACCTCTATTTTGGGTGTCGTAGGGTGGCTTGTTATCTGGGTCATCGCCTACATCCTGCAACCGGGGTATGTGCTTCTGAACGTGCTGCTCGTGCTTTCGCAGGTGTTCTTCGGCCTTGCCTACGGCCTGTCCGCAAACCTGTACTCCATGTGCGCCACCTGGAGTCACTGGAAGACTGGCGAGAACACGCTCGGCACCACGATGTCGATCATGACCGTATCGGTCAAGCTCGGCGTCACCCTGCGCGCAATTATCCTTCCGGCGTTCCTCTCGCTTGTCGCCTATGACGCCACAGCGACCGTCTTCGACGCCGCCGCCATCGCAGGCATCGAGCAGATGTACTTCCTGCTGCCGATCGGGCTGCTCGTTGTGTCACTTATACCGTTCCTGCTGCTGTTCAAGATTAAGGACTCCGATATCACGAAGATGAACGAGGAGATTGCCCAAAAGGCATAGTGGGAAGAGCCGAGGACTGCTGAGGTTTTCCGCCTCAGCGCATAAGGAAAAGGCCGGTGCAGCTGCGTGAGTAGCACCGGCCTTTCTTGCTGTTCGACTACGAGAGCTTCGTGTACCCTGTCGCCTCGTAGAGCGTTGCGCATTTTGCGGCGTCGCCCGTTACGGTATCAGCGACGAAGGCTTGCGCTTCCGCCGCACCTTCCGCCTTGAACTTGAGCGACATGCCGCACCCCGCGCTGATCTCGCGCGGAGTCGGGATAAGCGCGAAGGACGCGCCCACCGCCTTGAAGGCCGCCTGCGCCGCCATCGCGGCATGCGTCGAGTCGAAGGCGAGCACGAATGGTTGCGCGCTCGCCACCTGAGTTTCCCCCATTACAGCGTGATGGTCTTCGAGGACTCGCGCATGCGCTCGAGGATGTCGTACATGTTGGAAACCTCTCCGACGGATAGCTTATCGGCAATGCCGAAGAAGTTCAGGCACGTGCCGCATACGAGCACCTCGGTGCCCTGCTCTTCGAGCTTCTTCACCGCCTCGATGACCTGCTCCTCGCCCGGTGCGACCAGCTTCACGCCAGCGTTCATGAACAGAAGCGACGTCGGCGGATCGCCCGCTTCGGAAAGCGTGTAGAGGGCCATTTTCATAAGGTTGTGGCCAAGCTCAAGATCGCCATCGCCCACGAAGTCCTTACCGACGAACACGGAGTACCCGCAACCACCCGTGGTCGAGCACGCGCTCCCAGCCTCGGGGATAGCAGCAGGAGCCTCGGCCTCGGTGCCGCCGCCCTCGCCGAAGGTGATGAGCCAGCCGCCCTCGATCTTGTCAACCGACGTGGCCATGTTCTTCTTCTTGCCAAGACGCGTGAGGTTCTTCACGGCCGTCTCGTTGTCAACCTGGATAGCGAGCTCCGTCACGCCCGCGTCGAGCTCCTTTTTCGCCATGACGAGAGGCATAGGGCACTGCTTGCCGAAACCGTCGAGGATTTTCATGGGGGATCCTTCCTTGCTGAGGCCCGCGCGTGCGGGCACGGTGAATTGCGCTTGTTTCACGTGAAACAAGCTTCTAAGCAGGCGAAAATGCAGAATGTCGCGCGGCGGCAGAATCACGCGGCGAAAAATCGCTCTGTCAAGGATGAGTATAACGCAGAAACGAACGGGCGCCCATCTGACGGCCGCGACGGCCGCAATCGCGTCCGAGGGCGACGGGAAAGCCGCCCGCTGCTACAATTTGAGTCACCGTTTCTCGCACGAAAGGCACATTCATGACTTCGCAGTCCCCGCACGATAAGCTCCGCTCGCTTCCTCAGGTTGAGGAAGTCCTCCACGATGCCTCGCTCGAGGCCCTCACCGATAGCGTTCCCCGAGACTTGGTATGCGACGCTGTACGTGCGAGCATCGACGAAGCGCGGCAAGCTATCCTCGCAGGGAGCGACGCCGATACATCCATCCCAAGCATCGTGCGCGCGACCCGCATGAGGCTTCTCGCGCTGAACCGTCCTTCCCTGCGGCGCGTTGTGAACGCAAGCGGCGTCATCATCCACACCAACCTCGGACGAAGCGTTCTCGCGCCCGCCGCCGTGCAGGCCGTGAACGAGGTCGCAAGCGGGTACTCGACGTTGGAATACGACACCGACGCGATGGCTCGCGGCTCGCGCCATTCCCACTGCGAGCAGCTCATCTGCACGCTCACCGGCGCCGAGGCCGCAATTGCTGTGAACAACAACGCCGCGGCAGTCATGATGGTGCTCTCCGAATTCGCCGCAGGTCACGAAGCTATCGTCTCGCGCGGCGAGCTCGTCGAGATCGGCGGGTCGTTCCGCATCCCCGACATCATGGCACAATCGCACGCCACTATGGTGGAAGTCGGCGCCACGAACAAGACGCACCTTTCCGACTACGTGCGAGCGGTCACGCCCGACACGGCCATGGTCTTGAAGGTGCATCCCTCGAACTACCGCCTGATCGGTTTCACGGAATCGGTCGCCATCTCCGAGCTGCGTTCACTTGCCGACGACGAGAACGCCGCACGTGAGCAGGCAGGCAGAACGAGCGGTGACAAGCTCCTTGTCTACGAGGACCAGGGGTCGGGTGCGTTCACGCGTCTAACCTGTTTCGGCGACTATGCCGAGCCCACTGTCGCCGAATCGCTGCAAGCAGGAGCCGACCTTGTGTCGTTCTCGGGCGACAAGCTGCTCGGCGGGCCGCAAGCAGGCATTATCGTCGGATCAAAACCGCTGATCGCGCGCCTGAAGAAGAATCCGCTCGCCCGCGCGCTGCGCCTCGACAAGATGACGCTTGCTGCGCTCGAGGCCACGTTGCGCCTCTATTTGAACCCCGAGAACGCTCGCCGCGAGGTTCCCACCCTGCGCATGCTCACCGAAACCTCCGATGAGGTCCGCGTCCGTACCAAGAAGCTTGCGAGCATGCTGAAGAAAGCGCTCCCCGCAGATGCCTGCGAGGTTTCCATCGTCGAGGAGATTTCCCGTGCTGGCGGCGGGGCGCTGCCCATGTGCGATATCCCCACCTATTGCGTGCAGGTCGAGTTCTTGCAAGGCGACGCGCTCTCATGCGATCGCCACCTCGTTTCGGAGCGACTCGTCCCCGTTGTGGGACGCCTGAAGAAAGACATGCTGCTCTTCGATGGGCGCACTGTGCTCGACGAGGGAGAAATGCAGGAAATCGTGCGCGCCTGCACCGAGTATTTCGAAGGGATCGGCCGATGAAGAACCACGACCTCGTCCTGGGAACCGCAGGGCACATCGACCACGGTAAGTCCTCGCTCATCCTCGCGTTGACTGGCACCGATCCTGATCGTCTCTCGGAAGAGAAGCAGCGCGGTATTACCATCGAACTCGGCTTCGCGCGCCTTTCTCTCGATGACGGCACCACCTTAGGCGTGGTCGACGTTCCCGGTCACGAGAAGTTCGTCCGCCAGATGATCTCGGGCTCGACCGGCATCGATATGGCACTCCTGTGCATCGCGGCCGACGACGGCGTCATGCCCCAAACAACCGAGCACTTGGCCGTGCTGGAGCTTCTGCGCATCCCCACGCTCGTCGTCGCGCTCACGAAAACCGACCTCGTTGACGACGAATGGGTCGAATTCATGATCGATGAGGTGAAAGGTCGCCTTGCGGGCGGACCCTACGAGGGTGCCGAGATCGTTCCCGTGTCAAGTCGAACGGGAGAAGGGCTCGACGACCTGAAGGCAGCGCTTGGCCGGGCAGCGAAAGCAACGAAGCGCCAAAAAGCTTCCGACAGCGCTCGCCTGCCGATCGACCGCGTCTTCACCATCAAAGGCGCGGGCACGGTCATCACAGGAACGCTCTGGAGCGGCGCCGTTTCCACAGGCGACGAACTTGAAGTACTACCGAGCGGACGCATATCCCGCGTGAGGAGCATCCAAATCCACGGGGAAAGCGTTGAGCGCGCCGAGGCTGGGCACCGTGTGGCGCTCAACCTGAACGCTCTTTCTACCGACGAGGTGCGGCCAGGTGATTTCCTCGCCGAACCCCATACCGTCACCGCGACCGACCGCTTCGACGCCGATTTCACCTTCCTCGGCCTCCCCTCGTCCGATAAGCCCCTCGAAAGCGGGGCGCGCGTCCACGTTTCCCACGGAACACGCGAGGTCACAGGGCGAATCCTACGCATCGGGGACGAGCAGGGCTTCAAGTCCGGCGAGCGAACCTATGCGCAAATCCGCCTCGACGAGGAGCTTCCCGTATCCTGGCAAGACCATTTCATCGTGCGGTCGTACTCCCCCGTGCACGTCATCGGCGGCGGCGTCGTCCTCCGTGCGCACCCTAAGCGCTCGACCACGGAGACCCCCGAGAAGATCGCGCTCCTTGACGCCTTGCGCGACGGAGATGGCAACCGTGCAGCGGAATGCGCGTTCTACCTCGAGAAGGCGCCGGTGACGTGCGAGGACATCGTCCATGCAACAGGATGCGCTCGAAAAGCAGCGCAGCAGGCCCTCGAATCGCTCGAGAAATCGCGCAAAGCCGTCCGCCTCTTATCTGGCCAGGCAGGCGCGGTTGAGTACTTCACCACGCCGCGCTATGTGCAGAAGATGCGCTCAACGATCGAGAACGCTCTGCTCGCCTTCCATAACGAGAATCCGATGTCGACCGGCATGTCGAAGGAGGCGCTCCGCCAGAAAGCGGCCGCCCGCCTTTCACCCGACTGTTTCGATGCCCTCCTCGCTGATGCGCAAGCTGCTAAGCACGCTGCTGTCAACGGCGGCGAGGTTTGCCATCCGCAGGCAGGCGCTGGAGCTCAGGCGTTGGAGAAGCAGGCCGCGGAAGCCCTGCTTGTCGCACTTCGCGAGGCTGAGGGGTCCCCCGCGACACTCGATGAGATCTTTTCGAGCTGCAAAATCGAGCCTTCTCTCGGCCGACGCGCCATGGCTTCCCTCGAGAAGGCAGGCGAAGCGGTGCGCATCACAAAAGAACTCGCCTTCTCTACTGAGACACTTTCCCAATTTGAACAGGCCGTTCGCACTCGTCTCGCCGACGGGGCCTCTGCGAGCGCCGCAGAATTGAGGGACGCTATGGGCACCACGCGCAAATACGCCATTCCCTTGTTGGAGTATTTCGACGACAAGGGCATCACCCGCCGCTCGGGCGACGAGCGCGTGTTAACCGGAAGATAGCGCAGTGCATCTAGCGAGATAACGGCGCGCACCACGCCGCGTGCCCAGCGAGCAGGGGGAGAAACACCCCTTTCGGGAAACGCACTCGCTGCAGCAAGCGAACGCCCATCTCCAAGAAAAAGGCCTCAGACGAATCATTCCGCCTGAGGCCTTCGATGTTATGCGCGCTGTTTTCCCTTAGAGGGATGCGACATAGCGCTCAAGATTCTTCTTCAGTCGACCGAGGAAGCTTTCGCCCAAAGCGGAAAGCGCGGCACCATCCTTCGTGATATACCCGAGATGGATTGTCACATCCGTCTCAAGCGGGACGGTCGTCAGCGCTGGACCATCGGCGATGCCCACGAGGATGCCGCTCGTCACCGTATAGCCATTGAGGGCGACGCAGAGCTCGGAGAGCGAGGCACGGTCGGTCGTTGCTATCTTCTTTGCGCATGCAGGGTCGCACACCGCCTCTTCCGCGAATTCAGCAGGAGCGTCTTTACCCTGGTCAAAATAGATATACGGCCAATCGGCAAGATCGTCCAACGTAAGCGACTTCGCATTCGACATCGGGTGGCTCGAGGGCAGGGCCACGCGCGGCGCCGACTGCACGAGCTCGGTGTATCGAACGCCCGCTGCTTTGAACGCCTCGTCGAGAGCGGCATCCGAAGCGGACGTCTTGAGCAGGATGCCCAGTTCGCTCACTCCTCGCGCGACGTCGTCGATAACGCCCTGCGTCGTGCGGTCGCGCAGCGCGTAGGAATATTCATCGCCACCTGCCGCAAGCACGGTGTGCGCGAACGTCTGCACATCGAAGAGGTAGTGCTGACCTGAAACCGAAAACGTTTTCGACATAGCCTTCTCCTTACTTCTGCGTACGCTCATCAACAAAACGGCTCGCTTTGTGAGCGGACGACGTACCGAGCTTGCCCGCATCGTACACGATCACCTTAGCAGGTCGCACGCCGCAATGGGCCTTCAATGCTGCCTCGACACGCTTCGCGACCTCAGCATACGGCTCTTCGCTGCCAAACGCGCGCTCGACCGAGACCTCGTAACGGGTCGTGTAGTTCTCGTCGTACACGCGAATGGAGTACTCGCCGGTAAGGCCCTTCGACGCGCGAACAACGTATTCCACATCGGAGGGGAACACGTTCACGGCGCCGACGATGAACATCTCGTCCTTGCGACCGGTCACATGGATACGGGCAAGGGTTCGCCCGCATTCACACTTGTCGGTGCTCGCATATCCGATGTCGCCCGAGCGGAAGCGGATCATCGGGCGCGCCTTCTTCATGAGCGTCGTGTAGGTAAGCTCACCGACGCTGCCTGGCTCGAGCACCTCACCGGTCGTCGGGTCGACAGTTTCCACGAGAATCTGGTCCTCGACGATATGCAGGCCGTCTTTTGCCTCGCACATCGCTGCACATGCGCCGTAGATGTCGGACAGACCGAAGAAATCGACGACCTTAGCGCCCCACAAATCCTCGATCGCCTCACGCGTCGACGAGATAGAACCGCCAGGCTCGCCTGCGACGATGATGGTGTGGATGCTGAAATCTTCGCGCGGGTCGAACCCCTTCTCCTTCGCTTTCTCGCCAAGCGCCCAAGCGTAGGAAGGGGACGTCCAGATAACGGTCGGCTGATACTGCTTCAGCACGAACAGCAGGCGATCGGAAGGCACCGCACCAACCCAGATGGCGAGCGCGCCGAGTTCCTGCGCACCCATAACGTCGGGGCCGCCGACGTAGAGCGCGAAGTTCAGCCCGTGCACGTAGCGATCGTTCGGGCGCATACCCGCTTGCCAGAAGAGGCGCGCTTCGGTCGATTGCCACAGGTCGAAGTCTTCCTGTGTGAAGGGGCTTACCGTGGGAACGCCGGTCGAACCGGAAGAGGTCGCCATAAACACGACGTCTTCCTCGGGAACGGAGCACATCTCACCGAAAAAGCTTCCGACATGCTGCGTCTCGCGCTCCGTCTTCTTGTCGATGAAGGGGAATTTCTCGATGTCGGCGAGCGACGTGATGTCCTCGGGCTTCACACCGGCCTCATCAAAGGAGCGCTTGTAGTACACCGTGTTCTCGTATGCGTACTTCACCATTGCCTGCAGACGCTCGAGCTGGAGCTTCTCCAACTCAGGACGCGGCATGCATTCTATTTCGGGGTCGTAGTATTTCTGATCGTAGGGTATGTTCTTCTTCGCCATGCAAATACTCCTCGTTGCTATTCATGGATGCCTGATAATAAAACCACTCGAACCTGCTTGAGGCAAGCATTTGGATTGGACTTTCTTTTGAGTACTCGTTATCTTTACAATCGATAATTGCATATAATGCATTTGCAATATCGCCATTTACTCGAGGCGATTTGCTTTAAGAAAGGTGCTCCATGACTTTACAACAACTTCGCTACCTTATAGCAATTGCCGAATTCGGCTCCATCAATGCTGCTGCTCAAAATCTCTATGCCTCGCAGTCCAACCTCTCCACGGCGATCAAGGAGCTCGAGGCTGAACTTGAAATCACCATATTCACCCGCAGCAATCGTGGCGTCACCCTCACCAATGACGGAACCGAGCTGCTCGGCTACGCACGTCAGGTTATCCAACAGGCCGACATGCTCTCCGAACGCTATGCGAAAGGATCTTCGAGCCATGCGCGCCTGACTGTTTCGACGCAGCACTATGCCTTTAGCGTGCAGGCCTTTGTCGAGGTCGCCGAAATGTACACAGGAGACGAGTACGAATTCACCTTGAGAGAATGCCGAACTGGCGAGATTATCGACGACGTGCGCACCTTCCGCAGCGAAATCGGAATCCTGTTCCGCGATAGTTTCAACTCACGTGTGCTCGACAAAGCCTTTGCTGATGCAAACGTCGTTTTCACGCCGCTTTTTGACGCGCAGGTCCACGTGTTCGTCGGCGAGCATCACCCGCTTGCGAAGGCGAAGATCCTCACACTGGACGACCTTGAGGATTATCCGCGCTATTCCTTTGAGCAGGGTACGGAAAACTCCTTCTATTACGCCGAAGAGCCATTCAATCAGATTCCCCATAAGAAGGAAATCCGTTTCTCCGACCGCGGAACGTTGACGAACCTCCTTACCAATCATATCGGCTACACGTTGTCTACCGGCGTCCTCTCCTCCGAGATGCACACGGGCATCGTGTCCATCCCACTTGATACCCGTAGCCTTCCCGGCAGCAACGGAACGATGCAGGTCGGATACATTATCCATAGCCAGATGAAACGCAGCCCGCTTCTCGAGGATTATATTTCGATGCTCGAGAACGTCATGAGAGACAATCCGTTCGTCCACCCCTACAAGCACTAAAAAAGGCGATGTTTCACGTGAAACATCGCCTCTCGCAAGCTGAGCGCGTTCGGGTTATTTAACAGCGCCAATGCGGCAGATCTTGCCCCCGCAGTCAGGGCAGGTTCCCTTCATGATGGGCTTACCGTTTTTGGTAACACCCTCAACCGGGTTCTGCATTTCCTTCTTCGCCTTGCACTTGACGCAATATGCTTCGATGGCCATTCCTATAAACCTCTCTATCGAATCGATATGGGTGGAACCAAAAGCCCGTTTCACCTCAAACGTTCAAAATTATACAGGAAGCAGACAATCTACCTCTAAGAAATCCTACTCCCCTTAGACATTCTTTAGCATTTCCACAACGAACTCGACATTCTTGGAAAGATTGTCCGATTTCACCACGTCAATCCTATCATCCTTCTGACCAAAGAACGCAGGCTTAATCCCGTCCATGCCAGCGAGATGCATAGCCTGAAAACCTTGCTGCGCGGCGTATGCGCCAGACCCCTCGCCCCACGGGATAGTCGCACCGCCCACGTGCGCGCCCGTTGCCTGAGCCGCCTTCTTCACGTAGCGCTTCATACGAGAAGAGACGGATACCTTGCGCAGCGTGCCCTCGCTCTCGATAAGCGACAGCGACCCTGCACCCATCGCCTCGAGATCCACGATGATCGCACCACGCAGCTCATCGGCGTGATCGGAGAGAAACGCCTTCATGCCATTATGGCCGGAAAGCTCGCAACCAAGCGCAACGAACCAGACTTCCGTCGTAATCTCGGGGTTATGGAAATGGTAGATGCGCTCCTCGTCTTCTTCGGACTCCACTGGCTCCGGCATCATGTCCGGCGTCACGATTTCCTCTTCGGAGCGAACGTTTGCATTGCCCATCGAGATGCGCGAGAAGGCGCCTCCGTTCCAACGGCTGCGGCCGCCACGGCGCGTGCCATCGTCAGACGCCGGCTCAAAAGCGGTCGTCTTGTCCTCGTAGAAGCTGTCGTCCTCGTCGTAGTAATCGTCGTCGTACTCGTCCTGCGAATATTCCCCGTAGCCGGCCCGGGCATTAACATCGGCCTCGTAAGACGCAGAATCGTCGCGGAAGCTTTCCCAACCGCCTCGGTCAGCCCCCACGGTGCGAGCATCGAAGGAGTCGTCGACGTCGAGCCATTCCTGCGGCGTCATAGGAACGTCTTCCTGCTTCTTCTTGCGGCTGAAGCGGTCGAAGAACTTTCGAACGCGAGACTTCGGCATCTCCACATATCCAGGGCCCGCGAATGCCCCTGTCTCGGTGACAGTGCCATCGTACGCCGAATCATCCGCATCATCGACATAGATGTCTTCGTCAGCAACGTTCTCGAAAAGCTCCTCATCGACAGGGGCGAAAGAGCCTGTCGCGCTTGCAGGTGCAAAAGATCCAATCTGGTTGATCGCGACCGTCGCGTCAGCGGACGTTTCCTCGGCAGTTTCGCTCTCTTGAGGTGCCTCCACCGGCTTTTCAAGCGTGATTGAACCGGAAAGCGACGGGAGAGAGCCTCTCAGGCTCGATATCGACATAGACGAAGGATGAGTCGGAGCGGCCTCCGTTTGGCCCTGAGAAAAGCTCTCAATGGACGGGATTTGAGCACGAAGTCTCTCGGCAGGCGATTTCTTTCCCTTCGAGGCGTCTGCAAGAGGCGCGCGCTGCTTCTTCAGCTCGGCGACCGGCTTCAAATCTTCTGCCGTTATCGCCTCGAGCGTCGGGGCCTGTGCGGTACGGTTTACCTCTGCGGCCAAAGGAGCCACGAACGGAGCAGGGGCTTCCGCCGCCGCCTGGGCAGCTGCCTCTTCGCGCAGGCCGGTCACGTCGATCGGCGTCATCGCGCACGTAGCGTATTCCTCAGTCGAGGCGGGCGCGGGCGAGCCTGCAGCTCCAGCCTGAGCGTTCGGCATCGACGCTGCGTCCTGTACGGGAGTAACAGGAGGAATCGCCGTTGCGGAAACACGCTGCTCGCCAGCAAGCGCATCAACAGACTGCGACGGCGCTTCATTGCTAGCAATCGGGGTTGCCTCTGCGGAAACCGGCTCGACGGTGAGCGACGCCGCCGAGGTATCGACAGGTTTCGTCCATTCGGGCATAGACCAATCGGGGATTGCCCGGTCTCTTTCCCCCGCGATGGACACGCGCTCCTGTTCGATCACCGCGAAGGTAGTATCCCCGCCTTCACCCTCAAAGCCCGGCGCCTTCACTTCCATTATGGAATCGCGCATAGCAGCCAATCGCTGCTCGGTCTCGGATACAACCGCCTCGTTCGCTTCCTGGAAATGAGCACTGCTCGCGCTCACCGCGGCATCGAGCGCATCGGCATAGCGGGAGCGGTGGACTGGCTTGTCGTCGTTCTTGGGACGCTTGGCCTTTTCCTGGGCGCGCGCAAACCACGCCGGAACGCTCGACCCGTCATCTTCAACCACCATCTCGGCGGCCGCAGGGGCCTCTTGCTGAGAAGTTTCGGTATATGCCGCCTCATACGGGGAATCGAACTGCGACATCTCCTTGTCAAGATACCCCTCGATGGGGGAACCCTGAGCTGCAGGGGCGGGACGCGATGCCGCCAACGCAGCCTCAGCGGCATCAGCTTGCGCCGCGATCTGCTCCTGAAGAGCAGCGGCAGCTTCGGCGGGTTTCGGAGCGAAAGCGGCCGAGGTGTCCTCGCGAAGCGCCTGCATCTCCTCATCGCTCGGCTTGCCGACCGGCTCGTCTTTCACTTGTACGAGATTCTCGGAAATGTCGAACACAGGGGCGGCTCCTGGCACGGGCTTTCCAGAAATCGCCGCGATCGCCGCCTTCGCCTGAGCAAGGCGAGCCTCTGCCGAACCCGCAGGTGCTTGAGGCGCCTCGTAAACCACGGAGGCTCCGTCGGGGACCACGCCAGCGACGCGAGCCGCCTCCTCTCCATGGATTACCGGGTCCTCTTCATAGTTCTCAACAGCAGACGTAGGGCTGCCAACACGAGCAGCGGTCTCCATGAGCACAGCAACACCCGATGCATTGCAATTGGCACCAGCGCTATATCCAGCCGTACGGTGCGCGAGCGCGAAGATTCCCGGAGCAATCGCAATAATCGCGGCAATCACCGTGATGATCGAGATAACGACGACGGGAGCACCCGACGCATTACCGAGAGCCACCCCGCGAATGAGAAGCAAAATCGCAGTAACCACGGCAGCAACAGGTGCACAAAGCTTGATTATCGGAAGAATTCCCAGAAGAGGCTCGTTCAACTCAGCCTGAACCTTACCGCTGTCGTAATGGGAAACGATCACTATCTTTCGATGGGAAGACTTCATGTCGGCGGAGGCGGGCTCGTACTTTGCCACTACATTCTGACTCACGCCTTTGCCGAGCATGCGAGAGAGGACTGGCTTGCCAAGCGATTCAGCGAGCATAAGACCCCCACTTACCAGAGCAAGGAAGAATGCGAGAATCCCAATAGCAGGAACCACGAGGCCTAAAACCACCGCAACGAGCAAGATGCCTGCGCAAATGAGCGACGGCGTCTCCGTGTTGGAGGCTATGGCGAAGTCCTCGATTTCTGCTGCGAGGCCCGCTTCCTTCTGAAGATAGTCGGCGATATAGAGCGCCGCCTGCTGCTCCTCTTCGGTACCGCCAGGTCGCGGCCCGATTTCCTCGGAGAGATATGACACATGGTCGATGATATCCGGCATAGGATGCCCTTTCACTTTCCTTTTGTATGAAGGCATATATGCTGCATACTATACGCTATTTATTGAAGGTGCCCAAATAATCACGGATAAAAGCATCTGCGCTCTGCGCTTGTGAGCGGGCATTTTCATACATTTCTCGACTCGACGCCGTTTTGCTATTAAACGCGTCTACTACGAGCTCGTCTGGATCCTCCGGAAGCTTCTCTGCGAGTTCGCCCGCCTGTTTCTCCGCGTTGTTGTATGCGTCGTTATGCTCGGTCGCCGCTTGCGTGTCGCGGTTGATGAGCGCATCGTTCGACTCGATGGCATAGCCTTGCGCTTCGAGTCTCTTATCGATGTAGCTCATATATGCGCTTAAATCCAACTGCGAAAAGAGCTGCTCGGCATTCTGCAGCGCAGTCTTCGCCTTCGAAAAGGATTCTATCGCCTGCTGGGACTTCTCTGTCGACGCCTGCATATCGGCCGACGTTGCCGACGAGGCAATATCCGCCGCCTCTCGAGCCAACCCATCGGCAGCAAGAACCAACTGCCACCCTTTCGTTACCTCTTGCCTCGCCTGAAGAACACTCACCGTATCGTCAATTATGGTAGCGCCGCTTGTCAGCATCTGGCGACGAGCCGTTATCGTGTCAACCACCTTGGAATCGGGGGTATTGCTCGCATCGGAACTGTTATTTATCGCTACTTGACCTACCGCTTCCTCTGCCGCATCAAGCTCATCGATGCAGGTCGACTTCCCATCCTGCACCTTTTTCTGGACATCAAGCGTATCGTCTAGCGAAAGGGAGGTGACGTCACTGTTCGCCAAATCGACGACGACGACATCGATTTCTGCCAACAGCTCGTCGTTCCCGGACAGCTCAGAGATGGCGCTGCTCAAGACCCCTTTGTACGTCTGCTGATCTTGATAGGTGCCGAAACCCCACCACGTCAACCCTCCAGCCACCGCAAGCAGAGCCACGGTGAGCACGAACGATACGATCAACCGCCCGCGTTTGCGCGCACGCTTGCGCGACGCAACCTCAGCGTCGAACGATTTCGGTTCACGCGCGCTGTGCGACCCATGAGCTACTCCACTCGCTCTTTTCTGCCCGAGACGGCGTTGCCTGCGCTCGAATCGACTCTGGGCGCGCGCCGAGGAACGCGACACCTCCCGCTGTGTCAGCGCAAGCCCCTCGTCCTTCGACGGCGTGGATATGCGCTTCTTCTTGCCAGGAAGCGTGAAAAGGGAAATCATCCCGAAGGGGCTCGAACTTCCTTCGCCATCGAGCGAATTTTTGGCAGCATCGAGAACACTGAAGGAAATCTCGTTCGAGGTTCCCTCCGTGTTCCTCTTGATGTGCGCCGCTTTCGCGACTTTGTCGATTCGCTTAGCCATGGCAATGTTTCACGTGAAACATCTACTCGTTTGCTGCCGCAAGTCGAGCGATGATTTCGTCGGTTGTGCACACTTCTATCGTTTTGCTCGGAAGCGAGCGGAGGAATACCTTCCCATAGCCCTTCGTTATCAAGCGCTTGTCAGCCAAGATGAGAACGCCCTTATCGGAAGCTTTTCTGATGAGCCTTCCAGCCGCCTGCTTCGTCTCGAGAACCGCCTGAGGCAGTGAATAATGGCTCCATGCGTGGTCATCACGCGTAGCTCTTTCACACGAAAGCGGGTCAGTCGGCTTTGAAAACGGCAGCTTGGGAATGATCACGCCGCGAAGGGTCGAGCCCGGCGCGTCAAAACCTTCCCAAAAGCTTTTCAACGCAAAGAGCGAAAGATGCCTGTCCTTGATAAAGTCATCGCGAAGTCCCTTAACGGATACTCCCCATTTTTGGCAAACGAGCCGCAGATCCTCTTCTTTAAGGACGGGTTGAACGACGTCGAAGCACTTCTCCATTTCGCGCCGGTTGGTGAACAACGTCAACATCGACCCCTGCTGCGCGATATGAGTACCCACCAAAAGCCGCTCGAGCGCGTCAAGGTAATGGGAGTCGGATGGCTCCGGTATATCGCTTGCCACGTAAATCGTCATGTTCTTATCGAAGTCATAGCTCGAATCGAGCTGGCAGGTATGTGCGCGTGTTCCCTCGCCCGCATTCAGCCCCATTGCATTCTCGAAAGAAGTAAAATCTCCGTCGATGGACAAGGTAGCGGATGCGAAAATGACCGACTTCGTCTGAGAGTACAGCTTGTCTTCAAGAGCCTCGCCCACATTGACGACGAGCGCCTCCAGCTTATCCGTCTGCTTGTCCTTCTTTCGGCACAGCTCCGCAGCGTAAGCGTAGCTGTCAGACTTCTCGCCGAAGATCACCTCGACTGCTCCCACGAGGTCTTTCAAATCCATCGCGACAGAGGCGATTTCGCGCTGGGGCTCCGCCGCACCCTCGATGTTCTCAAGATAGCCGACAAGCTCCTGACTGCAAGTAATCGCCTTTTCCGCGCTTGCCTGCATAGCCTTTGCAAGCGTTCTCAACGAACCGAACGTCTCTGAAGCCCGAATATCATCGTTGAGCCACAACTCCGTGCGGTCATAGTTTCGACTGCGCTTATTCGGGTCGAAGTACAGCAAATCCTTGATGTGGGGGGCAAATTCATGGGCTGCCGCAGCAAACATGTCACCTGCAGACTTCGCCTTGCCAATCAACCCCTCGAACAGCGTCGCTCCATCGTTTTTGAGAGAGGAGCTCAACTTCCTTTCAGCGCGGGCGTAGACATTACGACTCTCTCCGCTAGCAACTTTTTGCGCAAGGCGAATAACATCCTCCGCTGCGATCTCCAACGAGAAGGCGCGGCGAGCTTCCGCCTCGGCACCGTGAGCCTCATCGAGGATCCAATGGCGAACAGGTGGAAGAAGGCCATTATCGGCGGCCGCATCGCAGAACAACAGCGTGTGGTTCGTTACCACAACATCTGCCGTCTCCGCAAAACGACGCGCACCGTGAACAAAGCACGTCGTTCCGTAGAAGGGACATTTGCGACGGAGACAATCATGACTTGTAGTGGTCACCGCACGGCGGGGCACCACCCGATAATCCATCTTCAAGCTGTCCATATCGTCGTAATCGGTCTGATCAATGAACGACAGCAAGGCTCCAAGAGAAGGAGCCTGGGAGTACTTCGTACCCTGGACGTCGACCATTTTGACGCCCTCTTTGACGAAACGGTTGACTTTTCGCAGGCACGGGTAATGGGAAAAACCCTTCAGCGGGGCATACGTGATATCGCCAAGCGATTGGGCAAGCGCAGGAAGCTCATGATAGACCAGCTGGTCGAGCAAAGCGTTTGTCTTTGTCGCAACGCCGATAGCGATATTGTTCGCCTTTGCCATGAGAACCGCAGGAACCAGATACGCCATAGACTTTCCAACGCCGGTACCCGCCTCAACTACGAGGTTCTCGGATGCTTCGAACGCCGCACGAACTTCTTGAGCCATCGTGAGCTGCTCTTCACGGGGCTCAAAATCGTCATAAAGCTTTCCCACAATCCCCGTCGGAGAAAATGCTTGAGCAATATCCTCCGCAGTCGGATACTCCATCGTTTGAATCATCTTCGCATCGATACGAGGTCTCCGCTCATACGAGGTCATGCTTTCATGGCGGAGTTCCTTAAGGGAAAACGGCTTTGCCTCTGGCTGAGCAAAATGCTGGAACACCACTGCTGTGTTCCATTGCTCCACCGGTGCGAGAAGCGCGATGCATTTCACCAAGGCCGACGGCATCTCATGCACCGCCGCAAGCAAGATTCGAAACAGCGCGCACGTCGCTGCAACGTCGTCATCCGCGCGGTGCGTTGACGTCGGCGCGCCAAAAGCCTTCACCAAATCGATAAGACGATGCGACCTCATACGAGGAAGGGCTATACGAGCCAGATCGAGCGAGTCTATCCAAATGTTATCCAAAAGCGGATAACCGCTCGGATGGCGAGTCGTGAATGTGCGGTCGAACTCAGCATTGTGGGCAACCATCTTCGCATCGCGCGCGAACTCGACAAGCCCCGCAAGTGCCTCATCCGGGGTGGGAGCATCCGCCACATCCTCGTCATGAATATTCGTCAAATGAGCAACATCATCGGGAATCGGTTTTCCCGGATTGACGAACGTCACATACCAATCGACCACTTCGCCGTGCTCCATACGCGCCGCAGCTATCTGAGTAAGCTCATCATGATTAAAGGAGAAACCCGTGGTTTCGGTGTCGATCACCACAATGTTCTCGTCAAGGGCACCAAAATCCGCTTTTTTTGCCAGATCTGATAAGCGGCAGTAACGCTCGCGCACTCGCTCAGGAGTTCCGTCGCTGATATATGTATCGAGATTGCTATTCATAAAACTTCTCTCGTTATTCCTCTCAATTGTTTCACGTGAAACACCCGTCAATTATAAGATAATGTTTCACGTGAAACATCACCCAGCGAAGGAAGCGCACATGGAACGTTATTTCGGCTCTTACCAGAAGATCGAGCCTTCATCAAAGAAAGAGGGCGCACTCCTTCTCAGCGCCGACAATATCATTGGCGATTCCTACGAAATCATTTTCGACGGCGACTTGGCCTGGGCCAAGAATCGCTTTGGTGCACGGGTAGGCCATTTTACCATCGATTTCTCCCGACAGCTTCGCGTCTTGAACGCTCGCGGGTGGAAATTCATCGCGCTGCTCTCCCTCGTCGCGTTCACACAAGAGCCAGAACCAGGCACCTATTGGGCCGAAATGGCTGTGCTCTGCCTCGAACCCCAATATGAGTCCTCAATCACAGAGTTCTCCAAGAACATCTCGTCAATGCTCGCCGAGGGAATCCGCCCTGAAATCAACCTTGGCGAACAAGCCATTTCGAAGGTTATCGAATCGAACGGCTCCTGGAAGCCGGATATGCGCAGCAGCAGACCGAAAAGCGAGAGCGGCACAGTCATCATGAAAAGCCAGCGAAAAATGAGCGAATCGCTCATTGAAAAAGGGCGCGCAGGAAACATCGGCTGTTACATCATAAGCATTGCCTTTATCATCGTTGTCATCGTGGCAATTATCTTTGTCGCCAAAACACTGTTCTTCTAGCTTCCCAGCGATACAGCGCAGCACGAACGAAATCGCGCTGCGCTGCCTCATACTCTGTCAACTATATTCCTAATGCCCAGCAAAGGCTTTATCGGCCGCTCCGCTCAAGCGCATACTCGATTAACATTGTGCACAGCTGGGGGAAGGGAATACCCGCCGCGGCGGCCGCATCGGGAAGAAGCGAGGTTTCCGTCATGCCGGGAATCGTGTTGGTCTCGAGTGCCCACGGCTTACCCTCATCATCGAGAATGAAATCGGTGCGGGAAACCCCTTCGCACGAAAGTGCCTTATGTGCGGCTACGGCTTCCTTCTTAATCGTCTCCGCATCCTCTTCCGAAAGTTCCGCGGGGCAGATATGCCTCGAACCACCGGCGGCATACTTTGATTCGAAATCGTAAAATTCACCTTTTTGGGCAATGATCTCGATGATAGGCAGTGCGCGAGGCTTATCGTTGCCGATGACCGCAACGGTGAATTCACGTCCCTGCACGAACTTCTCAACTACAATTTCGCTGTCATGTTCGAATGCTTCAGAGATAGCCTCCTCTAAAGCTTCGCGCGTATCAACGATCGAAATCCCGATTGAGCTGCCCTCGGTTGCAGGCTTGACCACCACATGGGTACCGATTTGCGCGATGATGGAGTCGATATCGAGCGAATCGTTGGATGAAATCGTCATCGACGGAGCCGTAGGAACTCCCGCGAGACGGTAGAACTCCTTAGAGCGAGCCTTGTTGATAGCCGTTGCACTCGACCATACGCCCGGCCCGATATAAGGAAGGCCGATCGTCTCCAGGAAACCCTGGATCACGCCGTCTTCCCCTTTGCGACCATGAAGACATAGGAACGCTACGTCGAAGTTGCCATCAATCAGGGCGATCAAATCCTCTTTCTTTGCAGGATCGAAGCATTGGACGGTAAAACCTGCCTCTTGCAATGCAGCAAGGGCACCTTTTCCCGACGCAAGCGAAATTTCCCGTTCTCCGCTCGTGCCGCCGGAAAGCAATGCAACGCGGCATGTTGACGTATCGAAAGCGCTCGGCATGATATCTCCCCTTCATCGCGCGTTAATCTCTCGCTACAGTATAGCAATGACTTATAATGCCACTTATGAATACAGACATCAAAACATACGATATGCGGGGTCTGCAGCAAGCTATGAAAGAGCTGGGTCAACCTGCATTCCGCGCAAAGCAAATCTACGAGTGGCTCTGGTACAAGCATGTTGACTCGTTTGATAAGATGACGAACCTCTCGCTCGCTTTGAGGGAAGAGCTTGCAAGTCGATTTTCGTTATTTACACCCAAGCTCATCGACAAGCAGGAATCATCCGACGGAACGAGAAAGTATGTTCTTGAGCTCTCCGACGGTGCTCTTGTCGAGACAGTCGGAATTCCCGCCGATGCCTCACGCGAGCGGCTCACCGTGTGCTTCTCGACGCAAGTCGGCTGCCCTATGGAGTGCGTCTTCTGCGCTACGGGCCACGAAGGTTTCACCCGCAACCTCACCATCGGCGAAATTGTCGATCAAGTCTATTTTGTAGAAGAAGACTTCGGACGGCGCATATCAAACGTCGTAGGTATGGGCCAAGGGGAACCTTTCCTCAACTACGACAACGTACTTGCCGCGCTACGCATCATGAACGACAAGAAGGGCCTGAACATCGGTGCACGCCGCATTGCGGTATCGACGTGCGGCATGCTCGACGGCATTAAGCAGTTCTCAAACGAACCCGAGCAGTTCACATTGGCTGTTTCGCTTCATTCTGCGATTCAGCCGATTCGCAACGAGATCATGCCGCATGTTGCACGTCAATCCCTGAAAAGCCTGCGATCCTCTCTTGAGCGCTATATCGAGAAAACGAATCGTCGCGTGACCTTCGAATATCTTCTCATCCAGGATGTCAACGACACTCAGGAAGATCTCGACGCCCTCATCAAATATTGCAGAGGCCTGCTTTGCCACGTAAATCTCCTTCCTATGAACGATATCGAGGGCAGCTATTTCGCGGCAACACCCCAGAAGACGGTCAAACACTGGCTCGATTCACTCGAGAAACATCACATCGAGGCAACGCTTCGCTCGTCGCGCGGCTCCGATATCGCCGGCGCCTGCGGGCAGCTGAAGAACAAGCAAGGCTCCCATTAATCGCAACAAGAACAGCCTATTCATCGCTCGTTCATTTTCTATAATCGACTGAACCAAGGTCGCCGACATGAAGTTGGCGACCTTTTCTTTATTCATTCGTTGTCCAATTTGTTTTTTCCTCGGTCTGAGCTTCGTATCCCCTTTAAGGTTGAGTCATCCTGGACATTCTTCCAAAAATAGCCATAAGGAATCAAATAGGCCTTTAAAATGAGACTTCGCTGAGTTCCTCTTCGCGGAATTTGCTCATAAGTTGTCAGGTAGCGAAATTTCAAGGAACCCTTTCACAGAGAAGGAGTGTGGAACTTATGAGATCCATCACCAAGACCATCGTGATTGCCGCCTCGGCAGTTGCCCTCTGCTTCGGCCTCGCTGCCTGCGGCGGTGGCCAGTCCGCCTCTTCTGACAATTCCACTTCAAGCAACAACTCAGCTTCAAGCGAGAAAACGGCCCCAGCCGCGCAGGAAGAGAGCAAGGCCGTAGACTTCTACATGTTTAAGGGCGAGATGCCCGAAGGCTACGGGCTAACGGGCCCCAACGGCAACAGCTCCCCTCTCAACATTGTCGAGTTCCGCAATATTGAGAACCCCGACAAGATAGTTGATATTGAAATCGACGAGGGTAGCGCTCAGGAACAGTTCGATAAAGCCACAGCAAAAGACAAATACACTGCGGGCGACGATGTCAAATTGGGCAACTACACGTGGAAGACGCTAAACTTCACCTGGAACAAACAGCCGAGCGTTGTTCTGTACACAGACATCACCGAAGGACTGTATGCTGAAGTAACCTTCTACGAGACGACGCTCGAAGATGCCTCCGTTAATGCCTTCCTCGCGGGCGTCGAATTCTCAACGGACTACGACGCTGCCCATAAGGCTGGCATGGACACGACTGTCGAAAAGTTCGCTGCGAACAATAACTTGAAACTCTGGGAAGCCAAATAGCGACCCTTGAATCACTTCTTCCTATAAGGTCAAATCTTGATCTCATAGGAAGAACGATAAGAGCACACTTTTAGAGAGGTTATCGATAAAAGTCGACGACCTCTTTTTTTGTACCTCAAGAAGGGAATCTTTTTACTAGCTTGGGTCAAAAAAGCTCCCTCGTCCAATCTAGGAGACGAGGGAGCTTTTTTCGACCTATATTCAGGTGAGAAGCTTATCTCGCCTTATATGTCATGAGAGGAGGTCATTTCCTTAAAGATGCGCTCAAGATCTTCTTCATCCTTGAATTCAATCTCAATCTTGTTCTTACCCTTCACCGTTTTGACGCGTACGTTGGTCCCGAACGTGCGGCGCAGTGATTTGGCAACCGACTTGAACGCTGCGGGCGTCGGCGTGCGCGGCGTCGACTCAGCTGAATCTTTCTTCCCTGAAAGCAGGCGGGCGATTGCCTCCGTCTCGCGAACCGATAGCTTCTCATCGACAAGCTTCTGCGTCAGCTTCTCGCGCCCTTCCTTCGAGGGAATGGAGAGAATGGCACGCGCATGACCGGCAGTGATCTTCTCCTCAAACAGCAGCTGTTGGGCTCGCTCGGGAAGATCAAGCAAACGAAGCGCATTGGCCACCGTGGAACGACCCTTGGACATCACCTGCGCAACCTCGGATTGCGTCATGTTGCGGCGCTCCATAAGGCGGCGATATCCGTATGCTTCCTCGATGGGGTTCAGATTCGAGCGCTGGATGTTCTCGATGAGCGCGAGCTCAAGCGAGTTATCATCATCAGCCTCTTTGATGCAGATGGGGATCTTCTTAAGACCGGCCATCTTGCATGCCTGCCAACGACGCTCGCCAGCGATAATCTCATACGCGTCCGTACCTGTTTTCCTCACAAGAATGGGCTGCAGAAGACCATGAGCCTCAATAGAAGACGAAAGCTCCTGAAGCTCTTCCTTCTTGAATTGGGTTCGAGGCTGATCGGGGTTCGGGCGGACCGAGTCGATGGGAACCTCGTTCGTAATTTTTTCCACGACGCGCGGAGAGGGCTCATGGGGAACAACCTCGCTCGCAGCTGCAGCAGCGGGAGCCTGAACGGCAGCGCGGCGCTGGACAACTCCCTTGATGTGGATGTTGTCTTCAGGATAGGTCTCGTTAATTTCCTCGCGTTCGAGCACTTCCTCTTCCTCCAACCGACGCTGGGAGGGAGCGGGAATCTGAGCCGGACGAGCTGCGGGAGCAGGAGCCGGGGTAGCTTTAACGGTATCCTCATACGAGCCAAGAAGAGCATCTAATCCGCGACCTAAGCCGCCTTTCGTGGATTTAGCCACGGGAAATCACTTCCTTCGCTAGATCGATATAAGACTGGGCACCTTTGCCCGTCGGGTCATACTGCGTAATCGGCTGCCCAAAGCTGGGGGCCTCGGAAAGTTTCACCGTACGCGGGATGGAGGTCTCGAAGACGATCTTCCCGAAATAACGACGCACCTCATCGGAAACCTGTCGCGAAAGCGTCGTGCGGTTGTCTGACATCGTAAGGAGGACACCGTAAATATCGAGCGACGGATTGAGGCGCGATTTGACACGTTTCATCGAATCGAGAAGTTTTGTCACACCTTCCAATGCGTAGAACTCGCACTGAATGGGAATAAGTAGCTTGTCGGCAGCAACGAGTGCATTAATCGTAAGCAAGCCAAGCGAAGGCGGACAGTCGATGAATACATAATCGTAACGCCCGCGCATCGGACCGATAGCATCCTTAAGACGATTCTCGCGAGCCATCTCCGAAACCAGCTCAACTTCGGCGCCTGCCAAATTGATTGTTGCCGGAACAACATCGAGCCCCTTCGACACATCGGGAATGATAATATCGGTCAGAGAAATGTCGTTAAGAAGCGCATCGTAAATGCAACGGGAAACCCTGTTCTTCTCAACACCTAAACCACTTGAGGAGTTACCCTGCGGATCAAGATCGATAAGAAGAACTTGCTTTCCCATCTCTCCAAGTGCAGCCGAGAGATTGATAGCCGTCGTCGATTTCCCGACGCCTCCTTTTTGGTTGATGATCGCAATAACCTTGGTCTGCCCCACAACGTGGGTCACTGCCTTCTTTTCGGCGTAGGTTTTCACGGGCACAGTGCGGGACTGGTCTTCGATTTGAGGAGCAGGCTCCCTTTCAATCACCTGGTACTCCTCTTCCACCGTTTCCTCTTCGTTGTCCACGGCAGGAACCGACTCAACAATCGGTTCTTTAACTTCAGTGACAGCCTGAGCTTCTTTTCTTTCACGTTTTAGACTATCGAACCAACCCACCTATGGCCCCCTTTCTTGAACTTCGATTAAGTATAGATGTTTCACGTGAAACATCCTGCAACGATTCTGCGAGAATCGATTATTTCAAGGGACGTTTTTGGGCCAAACCCGTTTTGCGGGGTAATTTCACTTCAGCGTCCTTGAACTTCCGCATCACGAACATACAACGAGTCGTTTCACCATCCGACAACATGAACGTATCTTCATGAATACACTTCAACCCGAGCTTATCCTCAAGAGAGAGCGCATGACTCCGCTCCTCGTCGGAAAGATGAGATTTATAGCATATAAGCAATCCACCCTCGAAAAGAAGCGGAGAGGCAAGCTCCATCAAAGAAGGAAGCTGCGAGAGGGCGCGTGCCGTTGCGACGGCAAAATGAGAAGGCATCTCTCGACCCAGATCCTCGATGCGGCCCGCATAGGTGGAAACGTTACCGATACCCAACTTGTCCACAATCCCTTGGATGATTGCAGTCTTCTTCTTGACCGAGTCGACGAGCAAGGTGTCGCGACCTGTTTTCACTGCAAGCGGCACCCCAGGGAATCCCCCGCCGGTGCCCAAATCGACATAAGGCCCATCAGGGGCCTCGTTTACGTAGTTCAACCCCGAAAGCGAATCTTCGATATGCAGAATCTCCGCACTTTCACGGGATACGATGCGGGTGAGGTTGGTGGTCTCGTTCGCTACAAGCACCTCGTCAAGGTAACGTTCGATGACGTCCATTTTTGCTCCTTATAACAAAAAAGCCGGGATGCTTCTCTTCGAAACATCCCGGCCTCAAGTGAGTTTAACGCGGAACGACTACCACATGCCGGGCGCTTCCTTCGCCCTCGGAAGCGGTATCGACGCGATCGTCGTCTCGAAGCGCGATGTGAACGATTCGACGCTCATAAGGAGTCATCGGTCGCATCTTAACGCTGCGATGCTGGCTTGCAGCTTTATTGGCAGTGGAGCGCGCAATGGATTCGAGCTTCTCACGTTGACGGCTCTTATAACCCTCGACGTCAACAATAACAGGATAGCGGAAGCCCATCGAGCGGACAGTGATGGCGGAAACGACAAACTGCAGGGCATCGAGCGTACGACCATGTCGACCAATCAGTATCGCAAGATCGTCACCGGTGATATCGAGGATAAGCTCCCCTTCGTCACCCTCATATTCATCGATCGTCACTTCGCCAACATTGAAATACTTCAGGATGTCCTGCAAAGCGGCAATAGCGGTATCGGCGATAGCGTCGAGCTCTTCTTCCGTGACTTCGATCTGATCTTCACTCATAGCTACTCCTCATGTTTCACGTGAAACAATTAACGCTTCTTGGTGGGACGAGGCTTCTTCACCTTGCGGGTAACGTCGATTTTCACCGGCGCAACCTCAGCGACAGCCTCTTCCTCAGCGTCCTTCTTCTTCAGGAAATGCATCGTGAGCTGCTGCTGAATAACCGCGAAGACCGAAGAAGCGCCCCAGAACAAAAGCACGCCTGCGGGAGCGGACCAGGAAATCCAGAGCATGAACAGCGACATAATGCCAGACATCATGAGCATCTGGCGTTTTTGATTCTGGTCCTTGCTATTCTTCTGCTGAAGGAGCATAGGAGCAAAGGTAACAAACGCGAAGACGAGCATGAGAACGAGGTAGGGAATGAAGGCAAGAACTCCCTCGCCCATCGCCGTTGCCGGATTCTTCGTCAGGTCAGGTACGAGATGGTAGAACTGATACGTCATGCCTTCGGGCATACGATCGACCATGCTATAGAGCACCTGATACAGCGCAATGAAGACAGGCATCTGGATGAGCATCGGGAGGCAACCAGCAAGCGGGTTGAATTTGGTTTCCGCATAAAGACGCTGCATTTCCTCGCGCTGACGAACAGGATCATCAGCAAACTTCGTCTGAATCTCTTGAAGCAGCGGCTGAACCTTCTGCATAGCGAAGTTTGCAGTCGTCGACTTGTGAACAAGCGGAGCAACGATGATGCGGAAGATGATGGTGATGATGATAATCGCCATACCCCAGTCGCCCACGCCATTGTAGAAGAACTGGATTACATCGAAGACCCAGTCCTTAATGACATCCCACATAGTATTCCCTTCTGTATACCAAAGGGAACCTTACGGAACAGGATCGTATCCGTAAGGCCCTCCCGGACGGCACTTCAAGATGCGCTTCGCAGTGAGGACAAACCCCTTTTTGAAGCCGTAGCGGCGAAACGCAATCAGAGCGTACTCCGAACACGTCGGCGTGAATCGGCAGCAGGAAGGGAATAACGGCGAGATGGCAGCACGATAGAACTTGATGAGAAGAAGAGCTAGCTTGACCGGCAGCCCCTTCAACGTACTGCGCATATCGACCATGGCTAATCCCCTTTGGCGACCAATTCTGATCCTTCGACTACCTTGGCGCATGCCGTTAGCACTTTACTATAAGAAGCGCGGGTGACGGGCGACTTTGCAAGAAATATCACATCATAGCCCGCCCAAGGGCCTTGCAGATCTCGGCAGATGGCGCGCATGCGGCGCTTCGCAGAGTTGCGCCATACTGCGTTGCCGTGCTTTTTCCCTGCAATAAAAGCAACACGACCCCTTAGGTCGTGTTGCACTGCCCCCTCTGTTTTCTCCGAGGCGTAGACTATCGTGAGAAAAGGAGTATGAATCCTCTTTCCTCGCGAGAACATCTCGGAGATCTCTGCGCTGGATTTAATGATATCCAACGAAAAGCCTCGCTACACGCAGAGACGCTTGCGCCCCTTGTTGCGGCGAGCCTTGAGCACGGCACGGCCGCCCTTGGTTGCCATGCGAGAACGGAAGCCATGGCACTTAGCACGCTTGCGCTTGTTCGGCTGATACGTACGTTTCATATCTCTATCCCTTTCATGATCTGTTAATTCAAGCTGGATGCAGAGTAACTTCTGAATTATATAACACAGAAGCCATCGATGAACAGAGCTTTTTAGAAAGATTTCACACTAAGCTGGCCTTTTGCTTAACCGCATGCCCGCAAGCGGAATGATGCCCTTCTTATTCTTCGCCCTTTTTTCTTTTTATATATGTTTCTCTTTGTAATGATAATAAGCGCGGGGGATTGGTGAAAAAGAAGCATCTTCCCAGGTTAAATCGCTATTCTCATTCATTCCCCTCGGTAGAGAGCGTGTTCTTCTTTCCAACGTGAATTATCGCTTTCGTTATCACTCCACCGCAAACCGCCGGTTTTCTACTGCTTCTTCCCCGATTCTTGAGTAGGTTTTCAAGCATAGGACGAAGCTGAGTGCCGTCCGTCATGAGTCTGCGCGATTACTCGCCTTCCCCTATTTGATCTCGAAACCCCCTATTCCCCTCGCTATTAACACTATTTTGAAGGGTTTGAGCAGGCGAAAGGGGAATGGTGGATTGTTCTACAGGTCTCGAATGATCATCTTCAGCGCTTCGATTTCCTCGTTCATGTCGCGGCTTTCCTTGAGCTGCTTCTCGACGTCGCTTACTGAGTACAGCACGGTCGTGTGATCCCGATTGAATTTCTTACCGATGTCGTTGAAGGGCAAATCAAGCATCTGACGGCAGAGGTACATCGCGATTTTCCTTGCGTAGGTGATATGACGTGGCCTTTTCTTCCCCACCATATCGCTGTGGCTGATCTTGTAATAGTTTTCCACCTCGCGTTGGATGTCGGCGACGGCAAGTCTTTTCGAGGGTCCGCCGGAGAAGTGGCTCTCGAGCACGCCACGCACGTCGTCGAGCGTTAAGTCGGAGTTGTGGGTGAACGCCATCTGGTAGATGATTTTGGTGACGGCGCTTTTCAGCTCGCGAATATTCGAGCTGGAGTTCTCGGCGATGTACATCTGAATATCGCTCGAGATGGAAAACGACGGATCCCCTTCGCTTTCGCGGTATTCCTCGATGAAGCTTTTCACGATTCCGAGCTTTGTCTCGATTTCAGGAGGCTGGATGTCGAAGGTTCCGCCGGAGTTGAATCGAGTGATGTAACGTTCGTCGATATCAATGTTTTTAGGCGCGCGGTCAGCGGAAAGAACAACCTGTTTTCCCTGGTCAGTCATCTTGTTGAAAATTTGGAAAACGATATCGAGCGTCTGTTTCTTGCCCTGGAAGTATTGCACGTCGTCGATGAGCAGCACGTCGGATTCCTCATAGCGCTGCTTGAAGTTGCGGTAGCTCGATTTCTCCTTGTCGTGCGCCACAGAGGCTTCCATGTAATCCGAAAGCAGTTCTGCGGAGTCTACGTAGGTCACCTTCAGCTGCGGTCGCGTCTCGTTGATATAGTTTTGAATAGCGCGCAAAAGGTGTGTTTTCCCCAGCCCGCTCTTGCCATAGATGAAAAGCGGATTGAGGTGCATCTTGCCGGGAGTTTCCGCGACATCGACAGCCATCGAGTAAGCCATTCGGTTGGAGTCGCCGATGACGAAGTTCTCGAAAGTGAGGGAGGCAGGCCCCTCTGCACGTTTGTGAGGGGTCGTGGGCGTGAGCGGCTGTTCCTCTGCGCTATGCTCGACCAAGGACGATTCGAGATGATCGTCGAGAGCCGATCGTCGTTCTTGCTCTGGTTGAGGTTGTGCGATTTGGGACTGGTCACCCGAAGGAAAGGACGAGACGATCGTCGGTGGATATTCGTGTGCGGGGGCAACAGCAGCACTTGGGGGCATTGTTGCCGTCCTCGCAGGAGCACTCTGAGACTCGCGGGTGGTTGTCTGAGGGTTTGACGGCGCCACCGCGGGTGCAGCCGATGCGGCGTCTACAGCGAGGATGACGTTGAAGGGCACGTGGAAAAGATCATTCAGCGCCTGTTTGATGATTTCGAGGTAATGCTGCTCGACCCACGACTTGATGAAGTCGTTATCGGCTGTAAGCATCAGAAAACCCTCGCTCATCGCCTGGGGAACGAGACGCGAGAAAAAGGCGTTGACCTGCGATGCGTCGACGTTGTCGTACGTCTTCACCTGTTCGCAAACGTTGTTCCAATTATGGTTGAGTTCAGAGCTGTCCATATAAGTCTCCCGAGCCTATTCGAAGTATCTGCAATTGTATACAAAAAACGCCGCGCGTGACCGTTTCGCGCGCGGCATGCGAAGGTAATCCAGATGAAGCGCAGGCTACATTGTCTCGGCTATTTCCATGCCGAATGCCGTGAGCGTTCTCTTCTTCTGCCCAGGAACCATCTCGATGAGACCTTCCTCCTGGAGCTTCTTGAGCGTGGTGTAAACGGTTGCTTGAGGTGTGCTCGTGAGCCTGACGAGGTCGGTCACGCCAAGCGGGCCTTCGGCGAGCAGAGCGTTGAGGAATGCCTTCTCTCGCGGATTGAGGGCGGGCGCCGTGTACGAACGGGGCTGCGGCTGGGTGTAAGGCTGCTGGTAAGCGTTAACAACTGGTTGCATGACCTGGGGCGTTACCTGCTGCAGGTAAGGTTGGGCAGGTATCTGCGCATATGTGGGAACAACTTGGGGAACATACCCCTGCTGCGGGTAGTACGGCGCCACCGGTTGTTGCATGGGCTGCTGCATAGGTTGTTGTACGGGTTGCGTGGGTGGTACGGCGCCGGGGTCGATTCGTTCTGCGACGAATTGGTCCTCCTTGGGCGCGTATTTGCCCACGGGAAGCTCCACTTGCGCGCGCTCTTCGTCATCGCCGGCACCCGCCTCTCCATTCATGCTGATGGTGACGACGGTCCCCTGCCCGATGTTGTCGTCGATCGAGATGGAACCATGGGTGAAGTCCAAGTAATCGCATACGATCGGAAGGCCCGACCCGACGCCGCGGATGTATCCCTTCATCGGTTCGACCGCTGAGGAGAATCCTGGCAACTGGGCTTTCTTCTTGTCGCTGATGCCCGGTCCCTGGTCGGCGAAGCGAATGGTGTTTCCCCCATCGAGGATGGAGACGATGATCTCGGTGAAGCGAGCGTGGATGAAGTTTTCCGACACTTCGCGCACTACGGTATAGGGAATCGATCCCCCTGCTTGTTTCGCTTGATTGTAGATGGTCGACGCGAGCGCCTCGATGTAGTCGGGCGTGGATGCCGGCATTATCTCGGTCACGCGCGGCGCGCTGCGCAGATCGTCGTAAAGTGCGATTCGAGCGACCGACGTCACGAAGGTGTAATCGTAGGATCCCTCGCCTTCGGGCTGGGTCATTGGCTCGTCATGTGGGGTGTTGTTTGTTTTTTCCAAAACTGTGTTCCATTTATTCAGCGTTTTTTAGTTTTATTCAGATGAATTGTAGCCTTTTTTCAACAATGAAAGAAGGCCACCTGCCCATTTCTTGGTTGAGAAAGAAAGAAATTCACTTTCGGTTGAAAGAATTGGGGAAATCTACGAGGTGCTTTCAGACTTTTTAACAATTCATTCAATAAAAGTTGAAAACTCTGAAAAAGCACGGTGGAAAACGAAAAGTTGAGAAAGAGGATTGTTGAAATTTTCATTGACTTGAGGAAAAAATCGGTTTTGCCTGATGAAAGGCGCGTGTAAAATCAAAACCCCAGGTGAATGATTTTTGATCCTTCAAAGGAGGGAATCGAGAATGCTCTCCTTCGGTTGTGAATTAATAAACGACCTGGTCAACATCTTGTTTCTTTATAAAACACCAGGTCATAAACGTTGAGCAATTAAAGATAGGAAACTACATAAAAATGAGGTAAATTACGACTTTTCCACAGCTCTTTATGCATGAATGCCCGTTTTTCAACATTTTCCACAACGGGAAGAGCCTTATCTGGTGGAAAACGATGCATGAGAAGGAATTGTGGATAAAAATGAAAGGGAAAAGCCAATTTTTCACCTTTCAGCGAGGTGAAAAATGGGTTGTGTGAAAGAGAGCTTTGAATTTTCGGATGCTTTCAGTTGAAGATTATCCGTGTCTGCTCGAGCCTGTATAATGACGCGCAGCAGAAAATAAAGAGAGAAGGTTTCCTTGAAATTAAGCATCAGCAAAAGCGAACTCCAGAACGCCCTCGCAATTGTTATTAAAGGTGTATCCACCCGCTCGACTCTGCCCGTTCTCTCCGGTATTTTGCTCGAGGCAACGGGTGACTCGCTCGTTCTCCAGGCGACCGACCTTGAGCTTTCCATCCAGTATTCGACGGCTGCACTCGTGGAAGAGGAGGGTAAGGCGGTTGTTCCCGGCAAGTTGTTCTCCGACATCGTGAAAAACCTGCCCGACGCCGCAGTTCATGTTGAGGCAGACGAAGAGAATGCGCTCATCACCTGCGACAGCTCCTCGTTTTCGATCAAGGCGCTCAACTATGAGGATTTCCCTGGTTTTCCCCACGTGGAGGCCTCGCAGCGCATTGAGGTTCCCTTTACAAAATTTGCTGCGATGGTTAAAAAGGTTGCGCGCGCCGTCTCGAAAGATGAAAGCCGTGCGATTCTCACTGGTGCTTTGGTGACGCTCGAGGAGAACCACTTCAAGATGGTTGCGACCGACTCGTATCGTTTGGCCTTGGCCGAGGTGGAGCTCTCTGATTCTGCCGCCGATGAATTCGAGGCGGTGATTTCCGGCTCGTTTTTACAGGATATTGCGTCCTTGCCGAAAACTGAGTCTAACGTACAAATCGCGCTCGCCGAAAATCAGATTCTTGTCAGCTGCGAGGGCACCGTTTTCATCAACCGTCGAATCGAGGGCAATTTCCCCAATTACAAGCAGCTGCTTTCGGGGAAGCATGGGACGCGCGCGAAGATCGACGTCAGCCACCTCGTCGCGGCGGTGAAGAGAACGTCTCTTCTTGGATCTTCTTCCACGCCGATCAAGTTCGATTTGAATGCGGCATCTCAGACGGTTCAGCTGTCCGCCGCTTCCCAGGATGTCGGATCCGCTCAGGAGACGCTTTCCTGCTCCATCGAGGGTGACGATGCGGAAATCGCCTTCAACTTCGCCTATGTGCTCGACGGCCTTTCGTCGGTTTCGAGTGATTCGGTGTATCTGGAGGTGGGAACTTCTCGTGAACCGGGTATCTTCAAAGCGGAAGCCCCTGAGAACTTCCTGTATCTTGTCATGCCGGTGCGCATCTCGTGACGCTGTCCATCGAGCATATAGGGTTTACTAACTTTCGCAATTACGAGTGCTTCGAGCTGAACGATATCGGGGCGCTCACCTTGTTCGTGGGGCCGAATGCGGTCGGAAAGACGAACATTGTCGAGGGCATTCAGCTGATGACGGCGCTTTCCTCGTTTCGCCATCCGCTCATCGACCAGGTAATAAAGCATGGGGAAAGCTACTCCCGCACTGAGGCGCGCGTGACAGGAGACGATCGGGTCCTCGATATTGTCATGCTGCTTGAAAGCCATAAGCGGAAGTACACGTTGAATGGCAAAGCGCGGCGACCTGCCGACTTGAAGGGGCTCATCCCTTCCGTGTCTTTCACGCCGGATGATCTTGACTTGGTGAAAGGCTCGATGAGCGTCCGCCGAGCCGCAATCGATGCTTTGGGGTCGCAGCTCTCGCCGAATCACTACCTTATTAAGAAAGATTACGAGAAGGTCATTCGCTACAAGAACAGGCTCCTGAAAGAGGAAGCCCAGGTAGCGCTCATCGACAGCATCAACGAGACGCTGGTGACCTGTGGTGCACAGCTTGCGTGCTATCGCGCGGCTTTGTTCGCGAAGCTTGCGCTGGAAATTTCCCGCCGCTACGCCGACATCGCGCAAGGTGAGAAGCTGCAAGTGACGTATGTTCCTTCCTGGATGGCCCCTGTTTCACGTGAAACACCGTGTGGGGTTGCCTCGTTTTCTCGAGATGAGGCGCGCGATGCGCTCGCTTCCGCCCTTGAAGCGCGCCGCGGCGAGGAGCTCGCCCGCCGAAAGAGCGTCGTTGGTCCTCATTCCGACGAGATTGGCTTCTACATCGAGGGAAGGAATGCGGGCAACTATGGAAGTCAGGGACAGCAACGCTCTATTGTCCTTGCTTGCAAGCTTGCCGAGGCGTCGATTATCGAGGATATGCTCAGCCAGAAGCCGGTGCTCCTTCTCGATGATGTGATGAGCGAACTCGACGAGCATAGACGGCATGCGTTGGTGGAATTCATCTCGGGAGACATGCAGACGTTCATCACGACGGCGAACCTCGCCTACTTCGATGATTCCCTTCTCAAAAATGCGAGTGTCGTGCAGTTGGGTGAGGAGGCTAAACGTGGCTAGGATTGGGAAAGAGATGGCGCGTCTGTTCAGTTCGCTGCCGACTGATGAGAAGGCGCTCATCGCTCGCCGGGCCGCCGAGGTTCGCACGATGTGGAAAGATGCAATCGAGTATGTATACAAGGAGAATGCTCCCTACGTCCTCGACCACGTGAACGCTGTCTATATAAAAGAAGAAGAGGGAATCCGCTCGCTGTATGTGTATATGGACGATGGAAACTTCCGTTCGGATGTCCACTGCCGGCAGCATCTGATCATGCTTCGGCTCCATGAGCGCTTCGGCGAGAGGATAGATGAGTTCAAAACCTACCCTTCCCGATTCGACATGCGCAAGCGCCATCCTTACAGGGATGTGTGCGAAACGAAGTCTAAAAGTTCCCGCTCGGTTCCACTTTCTCCCGAGGAAAAAACCGAAGTTGAGCAGATGGTGTCATCTGTTGAGAACCCTTCGCTCAGGCGCGCGCTGGAAAAGGCGATGGTAACCGACAGAGAATGGAAGAAGGGTGAAAGGTCATAAATGGCGAAAAAATGCAGAATCATCCGTTAGAAGGCCTTAGAGACCGCTCAAACGCTTCGTTTTATTCTTCTATGGTACAATAGGTCAGTTCGCGTTCTGCGCGAATCATCTTCCAAACGTACCGAAAAGGAGCATGTCAGTGGTTAACAAACCCGATCATTACGATGGTTCTGACATTCAAGTCCTCGAAGGTCTCGAAGCGGTGCGCAAGCGCCCTGGTATGTATATCGGCTCTACGGGCCCGCGCGGCCTGCATCATCTGGTGTACGAGGTTGTCGACAACGCCGTCGACGAAGCGCTTGCCGGCTATTGCGACTCCATCGAGGTATGGATTCATCCCGATAACTCGATCACGGTAGCCGACAACGGCCGCGGTATCCCGGTAGACATGCATCCGAAGGAGAAGATTCCGACGGTTGAGGTCGTTCTGACGATTCTCCATGCTGGCGGCAAGTTCGGCGGAGAAGGGTATAAGGTCTCGGGTGGTCTGCACGGCGTCGGCGTGTCCGTCGTTAATGCGCTCTCCTCGCGCGTCGAAGTCAATGTGAGGCGCGACGGCAAAGAATACGAGATTGATTTTGACCACGGTTACACGAAGACGAAGCTCCATGAGATAGGAACAGCGGACCACACGGGAACAAAGGTCACGTTCTGGCCTGACCCCGAAATCTTCGCGGAAACCACGGTGTACGATTACGACACGCTTGCGGCACGCTTCCGCGAGATGGCGTTTTTGAACAAGGGTCTCAAAATCACGATGCACGATGAGCGTGAGAACCCGAGCGAGGTTATTTCTGGGAAGGCCGCCGAGCCGCGCACTGAAGTGTTCCAGTTCATGGGCGGCATCATCGACTTCGTCAAGTACCTGAACAAGGGCAAGGAAACGCTTAACGAGCCCATTTACTTCTCGGCCGAAAATGCCGACGGCACGGTGGAAGTGGCCATGCAGTGGTCGACATCCTATTCGACGAATTCTGTCATGGCTTTCGCCAACAACATCAACACGCACGAGGGTGGCACGCACCTCGACGGCTTCAAGCAGGCCGTGACGCGCACCATCAACGACTATGCGCGCAGTAAGAGCATTTTGAAGGAGAAGGATTCCAACCTCTCGGGCGACGATACGCGCGAGGGCTTGGCAGCGATTATTTCCGTGAAGCTGCACGATCCGCAGTTCGAGGGACAGACGAAAACGAAGCTCGGCAACACCGAGATCCGCCCGCTCGTGCAGAACGCCGTGACCCAGGGCCTTGCAGAATATCTGGAGGAGAACCCCTCCCCTGCCAAGAAGATCATCGGGAAGGCGACGCAGGCTCTGAAAGCTCGCGAGGCTGCTCGCAAAGCGCGCGAGATGACGCGCCGCAAGAACGTCCTCGACTCGTTTGCGCTGCCGGGCAAGCTTGCCGACTGTTCTTCCAAGAAGGCGGAAGATTCCGAAATCTTCATCGTAGAGGGCGATTCCGCAGGTGGCAGCGCCAAGCAGGCGCGCGACCGCAAGACACAGGCGATTCTGCCGCTGCGCGGCAAGATCCTGAACGTCGAGCGTGCGGGTCTTCACCGTTCGCTTTCCAGCGAGACGATTAGCTCGCTCATCACGGCAATCGGCACGAATATTGGGGAAGATTTCGACGCCGACCAAGCGCGCTACCACCGCATCATCATCATGACCGATGCCGATGTCGACGGCGCGCACATCCGCATCTTGCTGCTCACGTTCTTCTATCGTTATATGCCCGAGCTCATCAATCGCGGCTACGTCTACATCGCCTGTCCGCCGATTTTCGGTGTGAAGAAGAAAAATTCGCGTTCTACGAAGATTGAGCGCTACATCTATGATGAGAACGCGCTTTCGGAGACGCTCGCCGAGATGGGTGGTTCGGAAAAGTTCGACGTCCAGCGCTACAAGGG
>ERZ1034913.136-NODE-136-length-71233-cov-8.873037_pt1 | contig 71233 bp, 53 predicted proteins | sample MGYA00520697_ERZ1034913 | MGnify/ENA primary metagenome ERZ1034913 (study PRJEB33766, sample SAMN09781786) | gut metagenome | biome: gut microbiome | host: Homo sapiens | place: Madagascar | study: EMG produced TPA metagenomics assembly of the PRJNA485056 data set...
CGGCAGCGGCGGCGGCAGCGCGGCCGTCGCCGGCAAACCGGTCGCGCGTCTCGCTGCCGCGTTGAGACGGTTGTCGTGCGACGGCGCCAACGCATACTCCGACCACTGCATCGCCGACGGGCGGCACAGTTACGACGTGCTATCCGACTGGAACCGGCATACCGAGGATCTGCGTCTGCTGATCATCATGCCAGCCGTGTGACGGGTGCGCGGCATACGGCGCACGGCGCGCGGCCGGCATGCCGCCGTCACGATGCCGTGGATGCAAAACGGCCCCCTCGTGGATCCGAGGGGGCCGTTTCCGTAGTGAGAAGCAGGTTACTTCTTGGCCTTCTTCGCCGGCGGCTCACCGAGCTCGCTGGCATCGATAACGACGGTATCGTCGCCCTCGCCTTCGGCCGCGGCCTCCTCGGTGTGCTTTTCGGCGAGATCGAACTTGCCGATCACGCGGCCGGCCTGCGCCACGTCGTCCAGAGCGGACTTGATGGCGTCGATGCCGTCCTTGACGGCGGCCAGCGTCACCGACAGGATCGGGGTCTTCATCGAGACCTTGGCCTCGGACTTGATCTTGCGCAGCTGCTCGACGGCCTTGCCGGCCCAAGCCAGCGTCTCCGGGGAGGCACCGGTGGCTGCTGCGGCATAGATGTCGGCCTTCGGCCAGGCGGCGCGGTGCACGGACCCCTCGCCGGTGTGCATCCAGCTCCACACCTCTTCGGTGGCGAACGGCAGGTACGGGGCCAGCAGGCGCGCGAAGGCGTCCAGGCCTAGGCCCAGCGTCGTGCGCGCGGACTTCACGGCCGCGTCGCTCGGCACCTTGCCGTGCGCGTCGGCAGTGCCGTACGCGCGGTTCTTGACCAGTTCGATGTAGTCGTCGCAGAACTGCCAGAAGAAGCTCTCGATGACTTCCAGCGCCTTGGAATGCTCGTAGGCGTTCAGCGCGTCGGTGGCCTGGCGGATCACCAGCGCCAGCTTCGCCATCACGGCGCGGTCGAGCGGCTCGGTCACATCGGCCGGGTTCCAGACGGCGTCGGCCGTCTCGCCCACATGATGGTTCTCGTCCTCGCGACCGATGGCCAGCGCGAACTTCGAGGCGTTGAGCAGCTTGATCGCAAGACGGCGGCCGATCTTCATCTGGCCTTCGTCATACGTGGCGTCGAGGCCGAGACGGGCCGCGGCGGCCCAGTAGCGCACCGCGTCGGCGCCGAACTGCTCGATCGGCTTGTTCGGCACGACGACGTTGCCCTTGGACTTCGACATCTTCTTGTGGTCGGGGTCCAGGATCCAGCCCGACAGCGTGGCGTGCGCCCACGGCAGGCACTTGTTCTCCAGATGGGCGCGATCCACGGTCGAGAACAGCCAGGTGCGGATGATGTCCTGACCCTGCGGACGCAGATCCATCGGGAATGTGGCCTTGAACAGCGCCTTGGAAGCCTCGTCCGGCTCCTCCCAGCGGGTCACGATCTGCGGGGTGAGCGAGGACGTCGCCCACGTGTCCATGATGTCCGGCTCGGCGGTGAAGCCGCCGGGCACATCGCGCTGGGACTCGTCGTAGCCTTCCGGCACGTCATTGGTCGGGTCGATCGGCAGACGGTCCTCGCTCGGAGTGATCGGATGATCGTAATCCGGCTCGCCGGAAGCCTTGACCGGGTACCACAGTGGGAACGGCACGCCGAAGAAGCGCTGGCGGGAGATCAGCCAGTCGCCGTTGAGGCCGTGCACCCAGTTCTCGTAGCGCACGCGCATGAAATCGGGGTGGAAGTTGAGCTCCTTGCCGCGCTCGATCAGCTCGGCGTTCAGTTTGGCGTCGGTGCCGCCGTTCTTCAGGTACCACTGACGGGAGGTGACGATCTCCAGCGGCTTGTCGCCCTTCTCATAGAAGTTCGTCATACGCTTGGTCGGGGTCGGCTCGCCGTCCAGGTCGCCGGCCTCGCGCAGCGCGTCGACGATGATCTTGCGGGCGGAGAACGTGGTCTTGCCGGCGGTCGTGGCGAACATCTCACGGCCGGCCGGGTCGGTGATCCAATCCGGGGTGTCCATGACGATGCGGCCGTTGCGCTGGATGATCGGACGGGTCGGCAGCTTCAGGTCGCGCCACCACTCGACATCGGTCACGTCACCGAAGGTGCAGCACATCGCGATGCCGGCGCCCTTGTCCATCTCGGCGGCCGGGTGCGCGAGAATCGGCACCTTGACCTTGAACAGCGGGGAGTACACGGACTGGCCGAAATACTGCTTGTAACGCTCGTCGTTCGGGTTCGCGATCAGCGAGGTGCAGGCCGCGAGCAGCTCGGGACGGGTGGTCTCGATGTAGATCGGCGTGCCGTCCTCGAAACGGAAGGCGACCTTGTGGTAGAAGCCGGGGTATTCGCGGCTTTCCAGCTCGGCCTGGGCCACGGCGGTCTGGAACGTCACGTCCCACAGGCCGGGCGCGTCCTGCTGATACGCCTCGCCGCGCGCGAGGTTGCGCAGGAACGCCTTCTGCGCCACGCGCTGCGGGTGCTCGCCGATGGTGTGGTAGGTCTGCGACCAGTCGATCGACAGGCCGAGGGAACGCCATAGCGCCTCGAACTGCTTCTCGTCCTGGGCGGTGAGCTTCTCGCACAGCTCGATGAAGTTCTTGCGCGAGACCGGCACCTGATCCTTGGCGTCGATCTTCTTGCCGTCGGTGCCCTCGAACGGCGGCTTGAAATCAGGGTCGTACTTGAGCGACGTGTCCACGCGCACGCCGTAGTAGTTCTGCACGCGGCGCTCGGTGGGCAGGCCGTTGTCGTCCCATCCCATCGGATAGAACACGTCATAGCCTTGCATGCGCTTGAATCGCGCAATCACGTCGGTGTGCGTGTAGCTGAACACGTGGCCGACATGCAGATGGCCGGATACGGTGGGCGGCGGGGTGTCGATGGAATAGACGGCCTTGCGGTCGCGGGTTCCTTGGAACTTGTAGACTCCGTCCTCGTCCCATTCGCTGCGCCACTTGTCTTCGAGCCCGTCGACGCCGACCTTGTCGGGCAACGGGGTGAGGTGTGCCTTGATGATGCTGTTATCCTGCTCTTCGGTCATAAGCGACAGTCTAGAAAGCAATCGTGACAACAGCCGCGCGGCTGCGTCCGTCGGCGGGCGGGTCCGGGCGCATGGACCCCCGAATCAGTTCGTGGTGGTCATATCGGCGAGCGGCAGCTGCGTGTAGGTCATGTTGACGGGCACTCCGGTGATGTTGCTGCGGTACGCGCTGATCGGCTTGCGCGTGCAGATCCAGTCCACCGGCGAATCGTCGTCGAGCGTGCCGATGAACGACTGGAAGTTCTTCGCGTAGTCGTCGCTGCTGAAGGATTTCAGCGCCTTGCTCCACGCGTTCTGCGAGTCGGTGCTGACGAAGCCGATGTACGAGTTGCTGTCCATCAGGAGGTCCAGATCGTCCTCGCCGTCGGTCTCGTAGATCGTGAAGTCGTATTGGCGGTCCTGCGTCACGGTCTTGCTCCATGTGGCATCGTCGACCATCGACACGGACACGTCCGAATACGCGGGTTCGGCGTACATCGTCTGCTTGACCTGTTCGCCGATCTGGGAGCCGTATTCCTTCGGATAGACGAAGGTCAGCGGTCTTCTGGAGACGCGGAAACGGAAGTATTTGATCAGGTCGTTGCCCTTGCCGATGTCGTGGCCGAACGTCTCATCCGTCTTCTGATATCCGTCGTCGAGCGGTGACAGCGGCCCGGTCATGACCGTGCCACCGCCCAGCGCCTCGGTCATCGCGTTCTTGTCGATGAGGTAGCGCACTGCCTGCCGGAACCGCTTGTCGGAAAGGATGGACTGCGTGTTGTTGCTGAAGGCGAGCACGACCTTGCGGTTGCTGACGCCCTGCTTCTTGACGATGCCGTCATCTTTCACCGCGTCGGCGGCGGACTGATCCAGCGCGACGGCCGCGTCGATCTGGCCGTTGTTCAGAGCCTTGGCCAGCTCCGTGGTGTCGGCCGCGAAGTTGACGGTGACGGTCTTGGCCTTGGACTTGCTACCCCAATAGTGGTCGTTGCGGCTCAGCGTCAGCTGCTTGCCGGATTGCCATTGGGAGACGGTGAACGGTCCGGACCCGCTGGCCTGCTTTGCGTAGTCGATGTTCTCACGCTGGTTGTAGACGATGCCGATGCGCGTGGTGAGCTTGGCGAGCAGCCGCGGGTCGGGTTCGCGAAGCCGCAGCACCAGCGTGCTGTTGCCGTCCGACTCCACGTTGGACAGCGCGGACAGTTCGTCGCTGCCGACATACTTCTTGGTGATGATCTGCTGCAGGGACCATACGGCGTCGGACGAGGTGATCGTGGCGCCGTCGGCGAACGTCGCGCCGCTGCGCAGGTTGAAGCGGTAGGTGGTGCCGTCTTCGGACACCTTCCACGAGGAGGCGAGCGACGGCTGGATCTTGTTGTTGTCATCGCGCTTCAGCAGCGTCTCATAGACGTTGCCGAGAAGGACGCGGTCGAGCGAATCGTCGTCGGTCGTCCGGATATCCAATGATTCCGGGGCGCCGGTGATGCCGACGCTCACTTTGACGCTTGATTGCAGGCCGCTGAAGGTGGGCAGCGTGTATCTGCGGTGCAGCAGGGACCAGCCCAGCCAGACGGCGCAGCCGAGCACCCCCGCGACGATGACAAAGATGATGGCGGACTTCGCCGAACTGCTGATGGAGGTATGCCGTGCGCTGTGCTGCATGGCTCCGAGTGTAATGCCCGGGGTAAACGGGTCGACGGGGGATCCCTGATGCGTGGGATACCGGCCGGGTCCGTCCGCTTGGTCTATATCAGTGAGCTCGGGCAGGTGTCATGAAGTGGGCACACCGCGCAATCGGGTTTGCGCGCGTGACAGGTGGCGCGTCCATGCAGAATCAGCCGGTGCGACAGGTCGGTCCACTGCGACGGCTCGAAATACGAGCAGATCTCCCGCTCGATATGCACCGGATCTGGACTGGACGAGTTCCAGTCGCCGCGCCAGCGCAGCCGTCCCGTCACGCGGATCACATGCGTATCGACGGGGAATCCGGGCACGCCGAACGCGTTGCCCAGCACCACGTTGGCCGTCTTGCGGCCGACGCCGGGCAACGTCACCAGCGAGTCCATCGTATCGGGGACCTCGCCATCGAAACGGTCACGCAGCACTGCGGCCAATCCCAGCAGATGCTTGGTCTTGGAACGGTAGAAGCCGAGCGGGTGGATGATGTCTTCGACGTCCTGCGGATTCGCTGCGGCCAGGGATGCGGCATCGGGGAAACGCGAGAACAGCTCGGGCGTGACGGTGTTCACCCGCTTGTCGGTCGTCTGGGCGCTGAGCACGGTGGCTATCAGCAATTGCAGGGGAGAAGTGAAATCCAAGGCGCATTTCGGGTGCGGGAACGCCTCGACGAGCAATGCGTACTCCTCGTGCATCCGCTGGATGCGTGCCCGTTTGGATTCGCGTGGCATGATGCGCCGGTCTTACTGGGCGTCGGCGTCAGTGTCGTCGGAAGCCGCCGGAGCCGCGAGTGACTTGTCTCCCTCGCCCTCGGGCGGGTCGAAACGGTAGCCGACGTTGCGCACGGTACCGATCAGATGTTCGTATTCGCCGCCCAGCTTGGCGCGCAGGCGACGGATGTGCACGTCGACGGTACGGGTGCCGCCGTAATAGTCGTATCCCCACACCTCCTGCAGGAGCTGCGCGCGCGTGAACACACGGCCGGGATGCTGCACCAGATACTTCAGCAGTTCGAATTCCTTGTACGCCAGATCGATGGGCCTGCCGTGCAGCGATGCCGTGTAGCCGTTGGTATCCACCACGAGATCGCCGGAACGGATCTGGCCATCCTCGGTGCGCTCCGAATCGACCGTGGCGCTGGCGCCCGTGATCGGCGCATTGCCGCGTTCCGACACCAGTCGCAGGCGCCCCTCCACCTCGGCGGGTGAAGCGGAGGCCACCACCACATCGGCGATGCCCCACTGCGAGTTGACGACGGTGAACCCGCCCTCGGTGAGGATCAGCACGATCGGCGTGGCCAGGCCGGAAGCGTGAATCAGCCGGCACAGCGTCTTCGCCGTGGCGAGGTCATCCCGGGCGTCGAGGAAGAGCACGGTGTTCTCCGGCATCTTCACCAGGCTTGCGGCGTCCATCGGCAGCACGCGCACGCGGTGGGACAGCAGTGCAAGTGAGGGAAGCACGGTGGCAGGGTCGTTCGCGAATGTCATCAGCGTCAAATCAGTCAACCGCTTCCCCTTTCCTGAATATGGATAACCGTAGTACCCATATGGTTAGTGGTCATATTGTAGGCGCATAATGTGGACAGCCGACGCTAGGCTAGAGTTAGTGGAATGGCGGTCGCGAGGCTGCCGCGGATTGCGATTTGTGGAGTGTGATGACGATGGGCGACGGCGAACAGCGTACCGGAAGCTCGATTGGCCGCGTACTTGCGGTTCAGGCGGTGGCATACGTGGTGCTATTCGGCGTGACGGGCGTGCTGGAGTTCACGTTCGGGAACCAGGGCGGTGTGGCGCAAGGGGTTGCGATCGCGCTCGCCGTGGTGCTGCTCGTGCTATTCCAGGTTGGGTGGCCGTTCCGTGCCGGCATTGCCGACCGCCTGATCGGCGTGGTCGCGGGCGTGCTGTCGATTCTGTGCGCGCGGACGTCGTTGGCCAGCCAGCTGTTTTACCCCGCGTACGAGGGCGGGCGTCTTGCGGATGATGGACGTCTGGTGATGTATCAGCTGGTGCGTTGGGCGGCGTGCTTCGCGATACTGCTGATCGCGGCGACGATCATCGCGTTCGGCCGGCAGATGGTGCGCGCGGAGCGCAGCCACCTGATTCGCGCGCTGTCGCACTGCATGACGGGGGCCGTGGTCTCCGTCAGCGCCGCGGGATGGTGTTTTGTGCCCGATCTCATCGACATGGGCTCCGCGTCGCCGGATAACGGGCTGCTGACGAGATTCATCATCGTGGCCGCGGCGTTCGTGGTAGTGGCGGTGCTGTTCGCCGTATGCTCGGTGTCGTGGAGCCGCGAGGCGGATCCGGATCCGGCTGCTCCGGCGCCGTGGCTGGGTATCGGGCTGCTGCCAGTGATGCTCAGCGGTCTGCTCGTGTTCGCCGCGTCATTCGTCATGCAGCTGATCTTCTGATATTTGACGGTTTTCTTCGGCGGGGAATATTGGTCTTCGCCAGTATGCGATGCGGGGAGTCGGTACCCGTCATTCAGCCAACGCGCTTCTTTCTTTCGGGCGGTGGAGTTCGTCGGCGAAGGGCCGCCATCATGAGCGGCCTGATCGAGACGGCCGCCACGGACCGCCCTCCGGCGACCGGCTCGCATGGAGGAGCCTGGGTCGAGGACCTCGGCTGCGCGCAATGACGCACACGCGGGGAAGACATGTCCCCTTGGGCACCACGACGAAATCCGCCCCGGCAAGACGATGGCCTCATCGTCCCGGCAATATCCAAACACGGAAAGCCCCGAACACGGACGCTGACAGCCGCATATTTTCAGTCTCGTTGCGTTACCATGCTATGAAGCCAAGGTGCTCAAGCAGCACCTTAAGACCGAGAAGCACGAGCACGGCACCGCCGGCGATCTGCGCCGGCTTCTGCCAGCGTGCGCCAAACACGCGGCCGATATACAGGCCGACAGTGGAGAACGCGCCGGTCACCACGCTGATGACGATCACCGAAAACCAGATGTTGACCTTCATGAATGCGAAGCTCACGCCGACGGCGAACGCATCGATGCTACACGCCACCGCGAGCGGCAGCATATGGCGCCAGTCGAACTGGGCCGTCTCCCGGCTGTTCTCCGCTTCCTCGCCGAACGCCTCGCGGATCATGTTGCCGCCGATGAACGCGAGCAACGCGAAAATGATCCAATGATCAACCGCGGTGACGTATTTGCTGAACGTGTTGGCCGCGAAAAAGCCCAGAAGCGGGAACAATGCCTGGAAGCCGCCGAACCACAATGCGGTCTTGATGACGTCGACCGGCCGCACGCGCGTGACGGTCAACCCCTTTCCGATCGAGACGGCGAAAGCGTCCATGGCGACGGATACGGAAATAAGCAGTATCTCAATCATAGCTGGAACATAAAGGTTCATCCCGCCGGCTTCCCCGGGGGATGGGCCTCGACGGATAAACCGCCTACGCCTAGGGGGCACGGACTTTGAGAACTGCCGGGCCAGCAAGCCGGCTTTGAATCCAAGCGAATGCTGTTCGCAAGTCGTGAAAACTACAAGGCACTACTGTAACACAACATCGCCCCGCTGGCGGGACGAGCCGTGAAGCAGACAGCGGAATCTGTTTGTAGGCGAGCCAGAAAGCTGTGGTCGATAAGATAATATAATGCCCCCGCTGGCGGGGGCTGTCGCGGAGCGACTGGGGGTGGTCGTGGCACTTAAGCCAGAGTTACCACCCCAGTCAGCCGATGGCTGACAGCCCCCGCCAGCGGAGGCGGAAGCGAAGCAAATCACTTCGACGCGTTCGCGAGACGCTCGCGCGCCTCCTTGATTTCCTTCTCGGCAACGGTCCTGCAATTGAGGACGGCCTTCGGCCGGCTCATAGTTGGCTCGGTCGCTGTCGCGTCCTCGCACGTTGCCGCCGGACAGCTCACCGGGCTGTCCTGAAGCAAATCACTTCGACGCGTTCGCGAGACGCTCACGCGCCTCCTTGATTTCCTTCTCGGCAACGTCCGCGCCGGTCCAGTAGTCGCCGGGGAGGACTTCCTTGTTGGGTTCCAGGGCCTTGTACTGCTCGAAGAAGTGCTTGATCTCCTTGAGGTGGTACTCGTTGACGTCGTTGACGTCCTTGATGTCGTCGTAGCGCACGTCGGCGGGCACGCACAGCACCTTGTCGTCGCCGCCCTCTTCGTCTTCCATGTGGTACAGGCCGACGGCGCGGCACTCGATGACGCAGCCCGGGAACACGGAGTTCTTGACCATCACCAGCGCGTCCAGCGGATCGCCGTCCTCGCCGAGCGTGCCTTCGATGTAGCCGTAGTCGTCCGGGTAGCCCATGGCGGTGAACAGCTCACGGTCCAGGGTGATGCGGCCGGTCTCCTGGTCGACTTCGTACTTGTTCTTGGAACCACGCGGGATTTCAACGAGAACGTTGAATGTTTCTGCCATGATATTGCTCCTTAGAGTCGATTGACATAATCACACTCCACAATACCCCGTCGTACGCCGGAAGCGCCACGATTTCGCCCAAAAACGCAGATGGGGCCCGTCGCCGAAACGACGGGCCCCATCACCGAAACGATCGGCCTGCCGGCCGCGCGTCCCTCATGCGTTCTCAGTCCTCATGCACCACGGTGAAGATGTGCGCCACATCGGCCCACGGTGCCAACGAGACGAAGTTGTCCCAGCTCCACGCGAAGTCGCGGCCGGTCAGCTCGTCGTGTATGTGCGCACCCCACTTCGGATCGATGCCGTAGTCGGGCAGCTCCAGATGCACCATGGCCTGATGCGCCTCGTGACCGTCCAGGTTCACCACCACGATCAGCGTCTCCGGCTTGTCGGTGCCGGTCAGCTCGGCCGGTGTGTGGCGGGCGAATGCGAGGATGTTCGGGTCGGAGGATTCCAGCACCGTCAGGTTGTGGTAGCTGAACGCCTTCGGATGCTCGCGGCGGACGCGGTTTAGGTTGGTCAGCAGCTCGGCGATGCCGTACTTGTCGGCGGCCGACCAGTCGCGCACCTTGACCTCGTACTTCTCGTTGTCGATCTGCTCCTCGAAACCGGGGCGCTGCTTGTTCTCGATCAGCTCGAAGCCGTTGTAGATGCCCCAGCTCGGGCTGCCCATCGCGGCGAGCACCGCGCGCACAGCGTGGCCGGCGATGCCGTTGTCGCGCACGTAGGCGGTGAGGATGTCCGGCGTGGTGGGCCAGAACGTGTTGTGCTGGTAGTAGCCGTCGTCGCCGTTCGTGGTCTCCAGGTACTTGTCCAGCTCCTCCTTGGTGTTGCGCCACGGGAAGTAGCAGTGCGACTGCGTGAATCCAACGTAGCTCAGCGCGCGCATCATGCCCGGGCGGGTGAACGCCTCGGCCAGGAACAGGATCTCCGGGTGCTTCTTGGTGACCGCCGCGATGACGTCCTGCCAGAAGCGCACCGGCTTGGTGTGGGGGTTGTCGATGCGGAAGATCGTCACGCCGGCGTTGATCCACAGTTCGAGAACACGCTCGACTTCCTTCTCGATGCCGGGCATGTCGGCGTTGAAGTCGATCGGGTAGATGTCCTGATACTTCTTCGGCGGGTTCTCCGCGAAGGCGATGGAGCCGTCCGGCTTGTGGCGGAACCAATCCGGGTGCTGCTTGACCCACGGGTGGTCGGGCGAGCACTGCAGCGCGAAGTCGAGCGCGATTTCCAGACCCAGCTCGTGGGCCTTGGCGACGAGCGCCTTGAAATCGTCCATGTTGCCGAGCAGCGGGTCGACGGTGTCATGCCCACCCAGCTCGGAACCGATGCCGAACGGCGAGCCCGGATCGTCGGGGCCGGCCTCCAGCGCGTTGTTGCGTCCCTTGCGGTTCGTTTTGCCGATCGGGAAGATCGGCGGCAGGTACACGATGTCGAAGCCTTCGGCCTTGGCGCGTTCCAGGCCGGACACCGACGTCTTGAGCGTGCCCTGGACGATCTTGCCAGTCTCCGGGTCGACGTAGGCGCCCTCGGAACGCGGGAAGAACTGGTACCATGCGGCGAAGCTGGATTCCGGACGCTGCACGAGGAAACGCTGGGGCTGGCTGGGCGAGACGCCGTCGCGCAGCGGGTTGGTCAGATGCAGCTGGGCGACCGGTTCGCTGGTCGCCGCGGCGAGACGGGCCTCAGGCGTAAGCGATGTGTCCTTCATGGTGGCGGCAGCGGCGACGAGCGTCTTGCGCTGCGCGGCGCTCAGCTTGGCGTCGGCGGTCTTCGCCCAGCGTTCCAGCAATTGCGCGCCGGATTCAAGGGCGTTCTCGACGTCGTCGTTGACCTTGACTTTGATGGCCGCGTCATGCAGCCAGGACTTGTAGGTGTCCTCCCATCCTTCGATGGTGACGCTCCATTCGCCCAGCTGGCGCTTGATGGCAGCGAATTCGGGCTGCCACGGCTTGACGTCGCTGTGCTCGCCGCAGGTGAGCATGACCTCCCAGCGGTCGAGGCCTGGGTTGGTGCAGGTCATCGGCAGACGCTGCATCTCCTTGCCGCGGTGGTTGCGCACGATGGCGGTGGCACCGACTTTGGTGCGGCCTTCGATGAAGACCTGCGCGGTGACCTTGAACGGTTCGCCCAGCTCGACACGGGCGGGGAAACGGCCGGATTCCTCGTTCGGCGTCACGTCCATGACGGCGATGCGTCCGAACTGCGACGGGTCTGCGACGGGAATGGACTGCGCGGGGACCTCACCGTTGGCGACGGCGGCCGCAGTGGCGGCTTTCGTCGTTCTGGAGGCGCGAGGCGTCTTGGCCGTCGTGCGCTTGCGCGGCGAGGTGGTACGTGATGTGGACTGCTTGCCCGACGAAGTGCGACGGGTTGCGGATTTCGCTTCGGTCTTGTCGTCCGAATGCGATGTGGCTGATCGAGATGAACTACTGCTAAGCGCTGACGCGCCTTTCTTTTCTTCTGCCATACCGCCCATTGTATACGGCTGATGGCCAATGGGCGATTGTGGATAACCCTCTGTCTTATATGCCGAGAACCGCCAAATGTGGATAACTGCCGTGGGGAGTTATCCACAACACGCCGAAGGGGGATAGCCTTCGACCACATTGCCTGAAATCCGGTGGCTGACGGCGTCCGGCATGGCATGGTGTCATCAACCGCCCATCGTGGACGCGGCGGGATTTCAGGAAGGGAATATCATGAACATGGTTGTATTCAGGCGATGTCAGTCCGCGCTGGGGGTCGCGGCCGTCATGGCTCTCGCATTGGTGACCTCGCTGGTGTTTGCCGCCATGCCGGCCGCGGCGGTGACGTTGAGCAGGGCGGATGCCGGCACGTTTCTGCGCTATGAGCATGGCGGCGAGCAGGTCATCGGCGTCATGGCGAAGGATTCGACGAACAACTATTACTGCATCGAGGCTGACGAACGCGTCGAATACCAGCTGGGGGAGAGCGTCAAGCTGCGCGACGACGACACCGCGCGCCGGCTCGGCTGGCTGATGGACCATTATCGCGACGGGACGGCCGCGGAGCATGCGGCGATCGCGGTGCTGGCCCATGATCTGCTGGACCTGAAGCCGGACACGTGGAAATCCCGGCGCGTGTCCGTCATGCGCGACAATCCGACGCTGCGGCGCAAGGTAGAGCAGATGTGGGAGGAGGCGGGATCCAACGCCCCGGCGAATGCGACGGTGACGCGTACATACGCCGAAGGCACGCGGACCGGGCGCGTCACGGTGTCGGTGACCAATGCGCAGGGGAAGACGATCGCCGGGATCAGATACGCCGCGACGCTGAACGGTCCGGCGGTGTTCGCGAACGGGAGCGCGACGGTGACCGGGATATCCGGGGCGGAGCCGGTCGTGTACTCGTGGAAGGCGACCGGCGAGGGTGAAGTGAAGGCGAGTGTGGCATATGACCGCAAGCAGGTGGACATGTTCGCAGTCGCGGGAGGCCAGGATCTGGTGCGTTACGGCGGCTCTTCGCAGGTGAGCGGCAAGGCGGTGAATTTCTCGGTCCGCAAGGAGTTCGTGCCCACACTGGGCACCGCCGTCGCGGCCAAGGTGGTCGACGCCGGGCAGCCGGTCGTGGATACCGTCACATCCGGGGTGGATGACGGCGATTCCTGGGCGTCCGGATTGGAGTTGCGGGCGTCCGGATGGTATTTCGACGGGCTCGGCGTGGGCGATCTGTCCGAGCCGGTCATGCCTGGTGCCGACGAGACGGCGAAGGAGTTCATCGCGAGGCTGGGCACGATGGGATTCCGGCCGTCCGCTTATGGCGAGGCGTCGTTCACTGCTCCCGGGCAGCGCGTGGACGTGAGAGCGACGGCCGAGCCGGGCGGCGACGCGGCGTATGAGGCGCCGCGAGGTGGAGGATTCGGCACATGGGTGTGGGCGTTCGAAGTCGAGAAGTTGAGCGATACTGCGCGACAATATATAGGTAAGGATGTGGTCAGCGGGTTCCTGGAATACACGGAGACGAATTCGAACCGTGCTCGGGTGAGTGTGGAATCCACGGTCACGGAGCATACCGGCGTGGTTGGTTCCGAACTGAGCGACACCATTACGGTCGACGGATTCCCCGATGATCACGGATCCTTTGACGGCAATGTCAAGCTTGGCATCGGCGCTGACCGGGCGATGGCGCAGGTGAGCGTGTGGTGGGCGGGCGATCCGAATGATTCCGCCGGCGACGAGGCGTACCGGCCTCAGGGGGAGACGCCGCCGGCCGAGGACAGCAATCACCGGTTGATTGGCGTGTGGGATTATCCGGCGGTCAACGGGCGTATCCGAGTGGGCGCCGGGGCGCCGGACGCTCATGGCGATCCGGTGCACATCGTGGCCGAATCGCACGGATGGTACGTGTTCGTTTGGAGCTTCGACGGCGATGACCGGGTGATGCCGGCGTCCAGCGCATACGATGACGCGTGGGAGCGCGTGCGCATATGGGATGTGGCACGGCCGCGCAAGCCGGCGCTGACCACGCAGGTGGAGCCGGACATTGTGCGGGTCGATGAATCGTTCCGCGATACGGCGCGGATTGTGGGCGATGTGCCCGAAGGGGCCTATGTGACGTTCACGGCGTACGAGGCGGTGGAGGAAGGGGCGGTGCCCGGCATGAACGGCGTGCTGCTTGACGAGGCCCGCGCCGAAGTGGACCATACGCTGTTCGAGCAGACGGTCGCCAGTCCGCAGGTGCGCTCGCCGAAGGCGGGACTGGTGTATTGGAGGGCGTCGCTTCGCTCGCGTGACGGTGATGTGCTGGTTTCGCATGAGCTCGGCGTCGAAGGGGAGACCGTAACCGTCGAAGCGCCTGATGATCCACCCGCTGAGCCGAAGGCGGATCCGGAGCCCGAGAAGCCGGTGCTGTCTCATACCGGTGCGGGGGTCGTCGCCATCATCGTCGTCGGATCCGGAGCCGCCGCGGCCGCCATCGGTGCCCTGGCCTTCCGCCGCCGATCCCGTCGCTGACGCTGCCGCTGGCGAAGGTTGTCTAGCGAGACCGGGGGATGGTTTGAGGCACTTGAGAAAGGCGCAATAGAACAGAAAGGCTAGGAATCTTGTAATTCCTAGCCTTCTATTTGGCATGGATTTGAACCATGGGCCTCAATGGTATATGGGTCAGGCGTGGGCGTTTTCGCGACGTCGCATGGTGCGCAACCGGTCGGCGATCCATGTATTGACGACGGCGTTGCGGCTGATTGCCAGCTCGGCGGCTTCCTCGTCCAGTTCGCTGACCATCCATGCGGGCATCGTCAGCGTGATTCGCTTCTCCAGCGGGGGATGATGTTCGACTACGGGATTGCCGAGATCGACATAGCTGAGGATGTCCTCGCCGTTGTCGAACATCTCCTCAAGCTGGTCGCTGGTGATCGCCTTGGCATCAATTTTATTTTTGGCTTTCATGGTATGCCTCCTCGTTCTTGCGCGATCGGCGCACGGATATGATGCGGATGCGCTTGCCGCGTTTGGTGGTAATCGCCGTCCAATGCCTGCCGTCGATCATCCCGAGCACGATGTGGCGTACATCGTCGTTTCCGGGATTCGGGGCGGTCGGCGTCACTGGAGGCGTCGAGCCGGTCGACAAGATCGCGGCCTTCCGCGTACTGCGATCAGGGTTTTGATTCTCGACTCCGTATTAGTTATATACAAATCAGTTTTATGTATGGATAAAAGATATGTGTAACAATATCATGGTTTGTAAATTCCTAATCCAAGACTTGAAAGTAAGTCTATGCATTGCTAATCTAGTTCACATGACTGCAGTGATGGTCTCGCCGGCGTTAAAGGCGCAGAAGCAAGAGCTGAGCCTTCAGGATCGCGTTACATACAACATGAAGGTTCTTATCGCCATTCGACAGACCTCTCAGAAGGATCTGGCGCAGGCTATGGGAATTGCCGCACCGACTCTATCCCAGAAGTTCAGTGGGCGCACCCGATGGAACATGGATGATATAGAAAAAGCCTCCGATTTCCTTGATGTGAAACCGGAGGCATTGGTAGCGGGGCATGGATTTGAACCTTGGACCTCTGGGTTATGAGCCCACGTTTTTTCTTATTGTTCTAGATTGGTATTGTCTAGTATACATTGAGACAACGGCTATTTTTGCGGCGTGTTGCTTGTTTCTGCTTGGTGCCGCTTGGTTTGTGATTGTCCAGAATTTGTCTAGTTATTTTCGTCCAGATTTGTCCAGATTCTGCTATAATGACCTGAACACATTGGAGGTGTCAAATGACTAAGCGGGAAACGTCTGGGCAAATAACAGAGCTGGAACGTGGTCGCAGGTACTCCATTCGGGTGCGATTAGCCCCTGACGAGACGCACGAGTCCTGGCATTGGTCGAAGTCTCGTAAGGTCTACGGGAACAAGGCCGAGGCGACGGCAGCATTGGTTGCCTATAAGGAAGAACTGGAAGAAGAAAAATCCGGCAGGAACGTCACCGTGGGCGAGTACGCGGAAGCATTTCAAGCTAATCGAAAAGCACTCGGCAAAGTTTCTCCGCTAACTATTGAGCGAGACCAACACGAGATAGACCGCATTACGAAATTCCTAGGCGACGTGCGTGTGGTTGACCTTGATTCGAAACAGATTGAAGCCGCCTATCTCCGCATGTCCGAACAAGACGGCGCGTCGCCAGACGCCATTCACAAAGTGCATATGAAACTGTCGCAGATCATGCGCAAAGCTTTCTTGGACGAGCTGATTAACCGCAATCCGTGCGACGCTGTCGAGGGCATCAAGCGTCCCAAAGTGCGCCAGCAGAAACGTAGGGAAACGCGAATCACCAAGGAACAAGCTCTGGCGTTCATCCAAAAGATCAAGCAGGAACCTCAAGACGGCCGTATCGTGGCAGTCTGGCTGGGCATCGCGACTGGGCTACGTCGCGGCGAGGCCTTGGCTTTGGTATGGGAAGACGTGGACTTCGAGCACGCACGCCTACGCATCCGCAAGCAGTATGGCAAGGAAAAAGTACTGAAAGACCCCAAAACTCCTAAATCGCATCGCACAATCTCAATCGACAACCAGACCGTTGACTACCTAAGACACTGGGAAACACGCCAACAAACCATGTTCAGAGAAGCAGGCATCGCCCAGCAAGCCAACTCACCAGTGTGCAGCAACAAGCTATGCGGATTCCTAGACCCCGACAATTTTAGCAGATGGCGCAGGAGGTTCTACGTCAAAGAGGGGCTCGCGCACTACACCACCGAAACCACGTACACCGACAAGCGTGACATTGAACGAGTAAAGCGCTCCGGATACGTCGGCCCCAACTTCCATGCTCTCCGCCGTGCACAAGCCACATTGCTGGTTGCCGGCGGCGTTGACCCGAAGACCGTACAAGCGCGCCTCGGCCATGAAAGCTTGAACACCACACTAAACATCTATGCCGAAGAAGTCGGTGAGAATGACCGACGAGCCGCAGACTTCATGGGATCACTGCTGGAATAGCTGCGAACGCATATTCTTCTGCTCAAACCCGTTTAGAATAGGAAGAAGGTAACAGCGTTTCCTATCAGGGAGAAGTCGATGAGCAAAAGGACACTGAAAAAGCTCCAAGCATGGCTGCCGATGCTGACTGTCATTCTTACGTTGCTTATGGGGGGGGGTGCATGCTCCGCACTCCCATTGGGCAGGTTCCCGATGCATGGTCCCATGTTTACCGCATTTCCAGCATAACCAATGGCGATATACTCGCCCATCATGTTGATTCAAAAAGCTTGCTGCATCAAAGCAACGAGAACGTGGGCGGACATGTAGACAAGCAGTGGATCGATTTTTCAGTCGTAAACTATAATGGCTACGATCCCAATGTGGTCATGCCCGAGACCATAGCCAACGCCGAGTCAGACACAATGGATGTGCCCTACAACAACACGGCAACTAATACACCGGCCGCTTATCTGCCACAACTTCTAGCTTTTGAAATAGGAAAAGTCACAGGCCTTTCCAGCCAAACAACGTATTATCTGGCACAAACATTCATGCTAGTAATCTATTCGCTGTGCATGGGGCTCTGCATCGCTTTACTGCCGAAGTACCGGCTATTGATGATGCTCATACTAGTTGAGCCGCTAATGCTATTCCGATACTCTTTTGCCATCTCAGCCGACTCTATGACGCAGATGATGATATGTCTGTTCACCTGCCTTTTGTTCCGTTCGCTGTGGAAACAACCCTCAAACCTACTATGCGGCTCCTTGGCAATCGTGTCCCTGATCCTCGCAATGACGAAGTTCATCTATGCGCCTTGCGTAGTGCTCGGACTTCTTGCATTCCTCGTGCACGGCAAACGCATGCCCCGGGCCGGCACGGCCATGATCGTCGCAGGAAACGTCGCATCATTCGCATTCCTCGCTTGGTGGCTACACGTCAACAATTGGTTCGTCACTACACCATCAATTGTCTCCATGAGCGAGATGGAGGCAAGGAAGCAATCGCTATTCACCTTCAGCGGTTTCTTCGCAGCGGCCAAGGACATCATCACCGCAATGGTCACCGGGCAGTCAAACCTTGATTCCCGCAGCCAGACGCTGATCATCCTCGCCATTTACGCCGCTCTTCTTGCGCTGCTGGTCCTTCTAGTTCTCGCCACGGTAAGGAAGACCATGCCGACCAATCAATTAGCCGCAACGTGGCTGACTTATCTGGTTCCACTTGGAATCATCATGCTAACCTATCTTGCCCTCTGGCTCCAGTACACGTCACGAGATGTTCCGGGGGTTCAGGGCATGCAGTGGCGTTACCTGCTGCCGTTCACGCCGATGTGGTGCCTTATTGGCTTGTCTTGCCTGACGACATTGCAGCGGAAACCACAGCATGTTCCACAGCACAGGGCTTAACGGTCCCTACGTGGCCATTTGACTGGAATCCCGCCATTCTCTTCGATGAATGAGTTAAGAGCCGTCGCAGTGACATAGTCCTTGCTGCCGACGCGAATAGACGGCAGGACATCCATCATCAAGCGGGCCTTGGAACGTCCAACACTAAATAGCCTCTGAAGATCCGACACTCCGAGGAATTGCGGCATCTCCTGCAAGTCTTTTCGAGAATTAGCCATTATCAACCTCCTTCCGTGGCTTTCCGCTGCTCGTATGCCAGTAGCTCCAGATCACCTCTCGGCAAAACACGGTTTGTCTAGTGGCGAACTCCAAGAGATCGGGGCGTTCCTGTTCACATAGCTTGAGCAGATCGTAATAACCACGGATTCCTTTGTCGGCGACGAGATTCGTGATGGACATGGCCTCCTGTTTGTCATCAACCGGGATGGCTATTTTGTCCCAGTCTGCACCATTGAAGGCCAGCACATCTTCTGACGCATATTGAGCCTTGTCGGGGTTATCCAGATGGATGAGGTAGCGAGCCATCCCACGAGGGCTTTCCAGCCGAATAATAGTTTTCGGCCCTCTGAACTGTTCGAAAAAACCGCTGCGCGTTTCTGCGTGTTGTGGTATTCATCCACATCGCGATAACGTGCCGATGGGGCTTCTTCAGCTCACCAGTCTTGGCATCCGCAATGTCCTGATCGTGGAGTGGAGACACCAGAATCTGTAAGCCGGACAGCTGCATTAGCTCCTGCCAGTTGTCCGGGCAGCTGTCACCGGGATAGATCAGGCCAGCCCAATACCGACCTCTTTCATTCGGATTGTTATTCCCGTCACTCATCTTCGTCCCTCATCTCACATCTCAACAGGGGGCGTCGTAGTGGCCCCCATACATGTTTCGTGGCGGTGGCTCTGCTGGTTCTGGGCTTTCGCTGGTGCTACGCCCATCGCCAGCCGAGTCACCGATGCAGCTGATGTAGTTCCTCATCACTGATGAATGGAACATGAAGATAGATCGTCTGATTGGTTTCGGTGTCCCATAAGTAGCCATCGCCAGGTCGAGAGAATGGTATCTGCCATGGGCGGGCCCCACGCTTCACGGCATCTTCGCCAAGTGCCATAACGGCCTCGCTCCTCGAGTTCAGACGCAGCGCTAAGGTGGTCAGCAACAAGCTTCTGTATGGCAAGCTGGTGCCTATGCGTGGGTTCTGAGTGGCAACCACAACCGTACCGTTGAGTGCTCTGGAACGTGAGAGGATCGAACGCACCAGCTCAATACATGAATCAGACAGCTTCTTATTCGGCCCTGATCGAACCATATCCGCTGCTTCATCGATAACAAGCAGCCGGTGGCATGTCTGATCGTCTGTGAGTGAGCGCGTCTTACCACGCCATTCAGCGGCAAGCGCGTCCACGTTCGAGTTGAAGTCGGTGAGCAGATCATGCGCTTCTTCGAGAGTGTAAGCTCTGCGAGTCAGTATGTTGCAGTAGTTCTCCGCCTCCATTCCCGCTTTCAAATCGATGAACCAGACTTCGCCGCCGAATGCCACCTCCTGAGAGATGACGTTGGCGATGACGCTACCTTTACCGCTGTTGGACTCTCCGATGACGGCAAGATGTGCGGATCGAGGGATTGTGACTGCCCGCTTTGGATTGGCGATGTCGAAGCCGAGAGAATAGCGGTCTGGCAGCAGTTCCTGACTATGTCTGAAGATGTTCATCGAAGCTCCTCTAATCGGGCGAATGTGACCTTGTATTTTGCTTTTGAGAACAGTCCTTGCGGGATTATCTCTACGCTCACTGCTTGGAATGCATGGCCGAGACGCGGAGCAACTGCATCTGCCCACGCGTTCACGTCCTCGTCTGTGGTGAGTGCGGCGGGTATTAGGAAGATCACGCGCTTGGGTTTTCTCGCGTATCTCACTTTCACGGTCTTCTCGTCATTTGGCGACAGGCTGAGCGGTTTTGTGCACAGCGCATCATGCTTGCGGGTTGCACGACTGTTGTGGCGCGCAATGAAGAACGCGCACACAGCGAGGAGGAGAAAAAGAATGACTGCGATGGCAGTGAAGTGGTCTTGCGCGAACATTTGCACTCTAGTGATGAAGTCCATTTTTGCTCCTTGGACTAAATACGGTAAATGGGAGAACGATGTGTGATGGAGGTGCCGGAGCGGTGATTCGCTCCGGCACCCTGGGGCAGCCATTGAGCAGAGATCAGAACGTCATGTTTGACTTATCTTGCAGAGCGGCTTTGATGGAGCGCATTTCGAGCGGAGTCGGGAAGAGACGGCCAACGGAGTCATCTCCAAGAAGAACTTCGAGACACTCGTACGGCCTGCCTGCCTTGCTCACACCCTGCACGATTTCTACGTGCAAAATCGGTTCTGTGGTGGTTGCCATTTTGATCACCTCCATTCGTTTGTGTTCGTTGGTAATTCCATGTAAACGCGTCCATTCTGGTTTGATGAATTTCAGGTGCAGAAATTACACTTAAAGTGGCGTGAGGGATTGATATTATTGGGATAACGAAATTTAAAAAAACAATTAGGGCTGAGGTAAGCATGGGAATTGATAGCAAAATATTGGTGGATTCGCTGAGGAATTATGCGAGAGCAGAGCATATGCAGCTACAAGATGTGGGCAAGCAACTTGGGTTCAGCAAAGATAGGACCAAGAGCATCTTCGCAGGGCGGTCAAAGCTCACTGGTGATGATGTGCTTCGGATTCTTATGAACGTAGACATACCGTTGCCGGAGCTGAAAAGATACAAACGACTTTGGTACTTGCGCAGGGGTGTTCTGGATTTCGAAAGACCGGACGACTTTGAACGGTTCGTTGACGACCTGAATGTAAGTGCGACGCTTTTCCCGAGGAGAGTGCAGGGGTCATTAGCGAAGAACGACAACGAACGAGTGTCCACCGAATTGGCTAGAGACGTGATGGTGCATGAAAATTGGTATGTGCTTCGAAATGGCTGGGTCTGTGTGATCAAAGTTGAGAGTGAGTGGGTGACGTTTGTACCCGTCGCACCAGATTTCATGACAGCGGCAAGAGCGATGATCGGGCTTAAGTGGATTCATCGAAAGACTGAAACGAGTATCCCATTCATCGATTGGGGTGCTGTTAACGGGGGACGTCCTTATGGTGAGGAGACTTCTCGGCTTGTAGGGCGAGAGTTGTTGAAGTATATCCAGAGCAAGCCGGACCGTTTCCCCTTAGACGATGAATTCCGAAGCGTGGTTGCGGGGAAAGCCACGGGCGAATTCCAGCAGAATAGAATTCTCGAACTGGAAAAAAGTTTGGACACGGTAAAAGAGATTGTAGAGAACTCCTTCAAGTATTCGTTGCCGACAGAAGAGGACGAATACGGCATCAGTCCGGCGAAAATCTATTCCAGCGTTTTCGACTATTTGGAGTCAAATGTTACGAATCTATACGGGATCCGCCACCTGCTTCTTGAAGACGGCGTAACTATACCGCCGCAACTTGAGGAGGAATGCGAGACAGTGCTTGGACTTAACGGGCGGCCTTACAAATATTCGCTGTACGTCGAGCCAATTCTTGCGGTAAATGATTTACCGAATAGACTAGCGAGTCCTACAAAGGCAGAGCGAAGGCGGTATGAAAAGTTGCGTGCGGATAGTGAGAAGAAGAGCAAAGGTAAACGATAGTTTGTCCATAATTTGTCCACATCTGTGCTTGTATGCAGGATAGAAGGAAATAAAAAACCTAGGAACCGCATGTGATTCCTAGGTTTCCATCAGTAGCGGGGCATGGATTTGAACCTTGGACCTCTGGGGACACCAGAGGTCCAAGGTTCAAATCCATGGGGTACGCCGTACGCCCCATATGCCGTTAAGTTTTGTCAGTCGTCCGTGAGGAAATCACCCAGACGAACGATCGCGAGCACAAGCCCCAGCATGAACAACACGAGGGGGCTGAGCAGAATCAGAAGAACGATCTTGATGAAACGTTTCACGTCAATCCTCGTTGAAGCATCGGTCGATTTGTTTCTCAAGATCGTCAAGCTCGTAGCCGTTGAACGGAACGCGCACCGTTACGCCTTCTTCCGTCTCAACGATCAGCTCGTAAAAACGCTGACTGCTTTTCCTGTCCACACGTTTGACTGTGACGCTCATTTCACTGCTCCTTCCCATTCACGACGCACAGGCCACGCAGCACGGTCCTACAGATGGCGCGCATGCTTCGCCTCCCTGATGGCCCTGGCAATCTCACGATTGACCGTCACCAACTCACCCATCGACAACCCATCCACGTCCAACAACTGCCCACGGATGTTCGCACGGACATGGAAACGATAAGGATTGCCACCATCGGTCACCCTGCAAGACACGTCAAACGTGTCGCTGGTGGACTCAGGCTTCAGATACGGCACGAGACACCCCCGGTTGTAGATTGAACGGCATGAATGGAATTACGAATTGGTTTCAAAACATCGACATGGGTGACCCGGACTGGGTCATGGCGATTTGCGCAATATTGACAATCATCGGTGGAGCGGGCGCGTCCATCGTCAAAATTAGCAAAGCGTCCCGGAAGGAAACACCAGCGGAAGGGCCTGCGACGCCAATCACGAATGACGAAATAGACGCCATGTTCCTCACAACAACGTCGGCGACTCCCAAGCCTCCCATGCCGCCAAAATTCAGAATTGATATCAACGAAAGCGGGGCGAGTTTCGTCCTCACCAACATCGGAGGCCCTGCGCGTAACATCTCCGTGTTCGCCGAAGCGGTCGAGGGAACCTACACGAACACATGGAACAACCATCTCGGAAGAACCGACAGCAAACCATGGGCGCTGTCCGACATCCACTTCTTCAACATTGAACTGCCGAAACTGCGCGAGGAGCGACAGCAAGGCGGCACCGCGTTCTTTGACGGACACGTGGAGGACGGGGACGGCAAAGCCCATTACCCCATCAAATTCACCATCGTCTGGGATGGATGCCCTGAACCCGTGGAGATCATTAAAACCATCAACTAACATCCGGGGCCTCCGTAATCCGGCCCGACAGCGCTTCGCCAAGCTCGTCGCGCAACGCTTCGGCCTCGGAACGATCCAGAGGAACAACGAGGCTCCCCACAGAACCGGCACGAGAGAACTCGACGAAGAACACATCAGGGCAATGCGCCAGACGGCTCACATGCACCGACACACGTTCCACGCCAGCCATCACGCCACCTCCAAAGGCTCTCGGCCAAGAAGCGAGTCCACGGACACATCGAAGAAATCGGCGATACGAGAAACGTCGCGAAGCGTGAAGCAGTTGCCGGAAAGTTTTTGCGACACGGCGGAAGTCGTGAAGCCAAGATAGTTGGCCAATTCGGTACGAGTAATTGTGTGAGACCTCAGTAGGAGGTCTACATTTCGTGCCGTGCCTTCAAGATTTTTAGTCATGCTAAGAACTATATACCATCTTTAGTCAGACTAACAACTGTTTTCATGATTTCAGCTAAGTATTGCTTAACAGATTGATATACTTTTAAGTATGACTACACAAACTTTAGACCAGCGGACGCAAGCAATCCCGCTGGAAGAGGTGATTTCAACAAACATGCGTCTCGCCTTGGCGCTGCGCAAGAAAAATCAATCAGATTTGTCGCGAGCACTTGGCGTGTCATCTGGCCTTGTATCGCAGAAAATGCATGGCACAACGTCGTGGACGATTGCAGATATGGAAAAGGCCGGGCAATTCCTTAGAATCGCACCGGCCAAATTCCTAGAGCCCAATGGGCTATTGGTAGCGGGGCATGGATTTGAACCATGGACCTCTGGGTTATGAGCCCAGCGAGCTACCGAGCTGCTCCACCCCGCGCCGGCTGTTTTCAAACAGCTCTATCTAAGATAGGGGAGAATGCGAGATTGTCAAACCGGCGTGTCGGATTTTTGCGCTGAGTGAAATGCCGGGATTGATAACCGGTCATAACTCATGGCGATAACCTGACGGCGTATCAATATCCCGGCCATTGCCATAATAAGAACATGCCTATCAAGATCCCAAGCGGCCTGCCCGCGCGTGCCATCCTCGACTCGGAACGCATCTTCGCCCTGGAGAAGCCCGAGGCGGAGCGCCAGCGTGTGCGACCGCTCAAATTGGTGATCCTGAATCTGATGCCCAAGAAGGTCGAAACCGAGACGCAGCTGCTGCGCCTGATCTCCAAATCACCGCTGCAGGTCGAAATCGACTTCATGAAGACATCCACCCACGAACCGACCCATGTCAGTCACGATCATCTGGTCAAGTTCTATGAGACGCTGGATGCCTTCCGCGACAACTACTATGACGGTTTCGTCGTCACCGGAGCCCCGGTCGAGCACCTGCCGTTCGACCAGGTCGATTACTGGGACGAGTTCAAGTCGATTCTCGACTGGGCGAGCACCCATGTGTTCTCCACCATGTACCTGTGCTGGGGCGCGATGGGGGCGCTCAACTACCGGTATGGCGTGCGCAAGGTCGACCTGCCGGAGAAGATATTCGGGGTGTTCCCGCAGTACCTGCAGGACGAGTACTGCTTCCTGACCAATGGTTTCGACGAGATCGCGCTGCAGCCGCACTCCCGTCTGGCGGGTGTGAACGAGGCCGACGTGGCGGCGAATCCCGACTTGCAAGTGCTCACTTGGGGTCCGCAGTCCGGGCCTGGCCTGATCGCCACTCGCGATTTCTCCGAAGTGTTCGCTCTCGGCCATTGGGAGTACGGCAAGACGACGCTCCAGGAGGAGTACGAGCGCGACATGGCGAAGGGGATGAGCAACGTCCCGTTCCCGCACAACTACTTCCCGCATGACGATCCGCACCTTGAGCCGTTGTTCGCATGGCGATCGCACGCGAATCTGCTGTGGCGCAATTGGCTGAACTGGGTGTATCAGACCACGCCGTACGATCTCACCGAAGTGCCCGGATTGCGGGCGGAGCGCCGGCTTGGCATCGATCGTTTCCGCCACGCGCCCGCCGGCCCGCGCAAGGACGATTTCTCACCGTTCGTCCATGACGACTACGGCGTGATACGTGGCGAGTGATGGTTCTCACCTGCGCTGCGGTCGTTTGACGGGGTCTGGGACCATCCCGGTCGGCTCCCGTTGATGGTCTTTCGGATCTGGAGGGTGCAGATGACCTCGGAATCCCGCTGTAATTGGGCGGAGATTCGAGATTTGTTGCATTAGCACGGTTTGGTGTCCACATGGCGTACAAAAGAGGGCCATCACCGTGCTCAATAGGTGGAATATCGCCTCTTTTGTCCATGCCTTATGAGCGGTGTTTAAAAAACCGTCCAAATAATGAGACAATGACCAATATGTTAACGATCACAAATTTGGCGAAGAAACGCCGTGCAGCCCTTGAAAAATAAAGCATGTTGCGTGTTGTCCAAGGTGGTCATAGGATAATCACTTAGTCATTCGGAGCGGAATGTCTGGGCAGGAACTCCGGTTGGTCGGTCTTATGCCCGGGCAGCTTCGATAACGGCTGGACGGACGATATCCAAACGTCACATTCGCCTCAACCGTTGGGCTAAACTGACAGCTGATAATGAGAGCAGGAGGCGCGATATGGTAGATGCGGTCGGTATGGGCGCACTATTGGCGGCCGACAGCGGTCCCGAACTGCCAACGGTCAATGATTTTCTTCCTCCCGAGATCCTGTTCCAGGGAACCCCCTTCGCGATCAATCGCATCATATTGATCCGCATCGTGGCGACCGTGGTGCTTCTCGTGGTGCTCGGTATCACGGCGAAGCGCGCCAAGCTCATCCCCGGCCGCTGGCAAGGCGTGGTCGAGATGGGCATCGACTTCGTGCGCGACAGCGTCGTATATCAGGTCATGGGCGAGTTGCGCGGCAAGCGTTACGTGCCGATGATTTCGACGTTGTTCTTCACGATCTTCGTGTTCAACCTGTGCGGCATCATCCCCGGCATGAACATGGCGGCCACCGCCACAGTGGTCATGCCGCTGGTGTTCGCGGTCTGGGTGCTCATCCAGTACTGGATCACCGCAGCACGCGAGAAGGGCCTGTGGGGCTACATCCGCGACGAGTGCTTCCCCAAGGGAGTGCCGTGGCCGGTGTACATCCTGCTGGCGCCGATCCAGCTGTGCGAGCTGGTGCTGATCCGCCCCGCATCGCTGACCATCCGTCTGTTCGCCAACATGATCTCCGGGCACTTGCTCGTGGCATCCTGCCTGGCGTTTGCGCAGTACTGGGTCATCGACGCGACCAATAAGCTTGCCGGCATCCCCGTCGGCGCGCTGTGGTTCGTCTTCGGTTTGGTGCTCACCCTGTTCGAGGCGTTCGTCGCCTTCCTGCAGGCCTACGTGTTCGCCATCCTCTCGACGGTGTACATCAGCATGAGCTACCCGGAGGAATGAGCCGCACCCGCGTGAGACTCACCACGGACAATACGAATACTTTGCAATTCCCGAGACAACTGAAGAAATTAACCAAGTTTTTTTAACGGTTACGTTAGAAAGGAAACAGAAATGGACATCATTACTCTCGCTCAGGTCACCGGCAGCCTTTCCGTCATCGGCTACGGCCTCGCGACCCTCGGCCCCGGCCTCGGCCTGGGCATCCTGTTCGGCAAGGCGATGGAGTCCACCGCCCGTCAGCCCGAGGTGAGCGGCAAGATCCAGATGATCATGTTCATCGGCCTCGCACTGGTCGAGGTGCTGGGTCTGCTCGGCTTCGTGGCCGCCCTGATCGTTAAGTGAGACGACAGGCGACGATTCACACGTTTATTCGACATTGAAAGGAGGGCTTCATGATGACAATAGCCGCAAGTGACGGCCTCAAGCTGTTCATTCCGCAGGTCTACGACATCGTGTGGTCCCTGATCATCCTTGTCATCGTCGCGCTGTTCTTCCACAAGTTCTTCATGCCGAAATTCAACGCCATCTTCGATGAGCGTGCGGCGAAGATCGAAGGCAACATCGCCAAGGCAGAGCAGTCCAAGAAGGATGCCGACGCCGCCAAGAGCAAGTACGAGGCCCAGCTGAGCACCGCTCGCATTGAAGCCTCCAAGATTCGTGACGACGCCCGTGCCGAAGCTTCCCACATCATCGCCGACGCACGCTCCCGCGCGGAGTCCGACGCCGCCCAGATCACCGCCAACGCGCAGCGCTCCATCGAGTCGCAGCAGCAGCAGGCGCTGGTCTCCCTCAAGGGCGAAGTCGGTACTCTTGCCACGGCCCTGGCCGGCAAGATTCTCGGTGCCAAGCTTGAAAGCGACGACGTGCAGTCCTCGATGATCGACAAGATGATCGACGACCTGGACACGAACGACAAGAAGTGATTCCGGCGTTCCGGAAAGGGAGGTGACCAATGCGAGGAGAGGCATCCCGCATCTCGGATCGCGTTTCGCGTGACGAGTTGGCGCCCAAGCTGCGCTCGACCGGCAAGGACGCATGGCGTATCGGCAACGAACTGTTCACGATCACCAACGTGCTTGACCACACCGTGCAGCTCGAACGCGCTCTCACCGATCCGTCACGTCCGGTCGACGACAAGATCGGCGTGCTCAAGGAGCTCATCGGTGCCCAGGCCCATCCCATGACCCTGGAGATCATGAGCGATCTGGTCGGTCGCAAATGGAGCCGTGCCGCGCACATCGCCAACGCCGTCGAAGACTTCGGCGTTGACGCCATGATGTACTACGCGGATGCCACGGGCGTCACCCTGCGCGTGTCCGTGGAACTGGCCGAGCTGCATTCCGCGCTGCTCAACCTGCCGGTTCTGCGTTCGAAGCTCAATGACGACAGCGTGCCCGCCAAGGCGCGCATCGATCTGCTGAACGCCGTGCTGGGCAAGACCGAGTTCAACGAGGTCACGCTCCGGCTGGCGGAACACGCCGCGTGCAACCCGCGCAACCGGCGCTATCTGGAGACCATCCAGTGGCTGATCAACAAGTTCTCGCGCCACATGGGCGAGTCGATGATTACCGTGACCACCGCGTCGCCGCTGAACATCGACCAGATCAAGCGACTGACCGACGTATATTCCGCGAAGCTTGACCATCCGGTGCACATCAACTCGGTCGTCGACCCCACGGTCCTCGGCGGCATGCGCATCCAGGTCGGCGACGAGGTCACGGACAACACCGTGGTCGCCCAGCTCCAGCAGCTGCACCGCACGGTAAAGGCGAAAGCCTGACGATACGGTTCCGGGCCGCGCCACACGCGGCGACGGAGCCCGACATGAAATTTTCCAACAATAAGGAGTGATCATGGCAGAACTTACCATTGATCCCGCCACGATACGCAAGGCGCTCGATGATTTCGTCGAGTCGTACAAGCCGAGTGACACCCCCACCCAGGAAGTGGGCTATGTCGCGACGGCCGGCGACGGCATTGCGCACGTGACGGGACTGCCTGGTTGCATGGCCAACGAGCTGCTGACCTTCGAGGACGGCACGCTCGGCCTGGCGTTCAATCTTGACGCCCGTGAGATCGGCGTGGTTATCCTCGGCGATTTCGCAGGCATCGAGGAAGGCCAGGAGGTCCGACGCACCGGCGAAGTGCTCTCCGTGCCCGTCGGCGACGGCTATCTCGGCCGCACCGTGGACCCGCTGGGCAACCCGATCGATGGTCTGGGTGAAATCAAGGGCATTGAAGGGCGTCGAATCCTCGAAGCCCAGGCTCCTGACGTTATGCACCGTCATCCCGTCGACGAACCGCTGTCCACCGGCCTGAAGGCCATCGACGCGATGACGCCGATCGGCCGCGGCCAGCGTCAGCTCATCATCGGAGACCGCCAGACCGGCAAGACCGCAATCGCGATCGACACCATCATCAACCAGAAGAAGAACTGGGAGACGGGTGACCCGAAGAAGCAGGTGCGCTGCATCTACGTGGCCATCGGTCAGAAGGGTTCGACCATCGCATCCGTGCGCCAGAGCCTCGAAGAGGCCGGTGCCATGGAGTACACCACCATCGTGGCCTCCCCGGCTTCCGATTCCGCAGGCTTCAAGTACATCGCGCCGTACACCGGCTCGGCCATCGGCCAGCACTGGATGTACCACGGCAAGCACGTGCTCATCGTCTTCGACGACCTGTCGAAGCAGGCCGAAGCCTACCGTTCGATCTCGCTGCTGCTGCGCCGCCCGCCGGGGCGTGAAGCGTACCCTGGCGACGTCTTCTACCTGCATTCCCGTCTGCTCGAACGCTGCGCGAAGGTCTCCGACGATCTGGGCGGCGGTTCCATGACCGGCCTGCCGATCGTCGAGACCAAGGCGAACGACGTGTCCGCGTACATCCCGACCAACGTGATCTCCATCACCGACGGCCAGATCTTCCTGCAGTCCGATCTGTTCAACGCCAACCAGCGTCCCGCCGTGGACGTCGGCATCTCGGTCTCCCGAGTCGGTGGCGCCGCACAGACCAAGGCCCTGAAGAAGGTCTCCGGCACGCTGAAGATCTCGCTGGCGCAGTACCGTTCGCTGGAATCCTTCGCGATGTTCGCGTCTGATCTGGACGCCGCGTCCAAGAACCAGCTGAACCGTGGCTCGCACCTGACCGAGCTGCTCAAGCAGCCGCAGTTCTCGCCGTATTCGATGGAACAGGAAGTCGTCTCCGTGTGGGCCGGCACCCATGGCAAGATGGATGATCTGCCGCTGGGCGACGTGCTGCCGTTCGAGCACGCGCTGCTCGATTACCTGGAGCACAGCACCGACATCCTCAAGACCATCCGTGAGACCGAGAACTTCACGCCTGACACCGAAGCCGCCTTGGACGAGGCCGTCGAAGCGTTCCGCGAGACGTACGTGACCAAGGCCGGCAAGCCGCTGGTCGTGAAGAAGTCCTCGACGCGCAAGCCCGTGCCCGTGGAGCAGGAGAAGATCATCGCCAAGGCCGACAAGCCCGCGCACGATCCGACCAAGCACCCGATGGCTGGAGAAAAGAAGTAGCCCATGGGATCGCAACTCGCATTGAAGGGCAGGATCGCCTCTACGGGATCGCTGGAGAAGATTTTCAACGCCCAGGAGATGATCGCGTCTTCGCATATCGCCAAGGCCCGTGACGTGGCCCTGAACGCGAAGCCGTACGCCGATGCGATTTTCGATGCCGTTCAGGCTGTGGTAGCCCACACCCGTATCACGCATCCGATTGTCAAGAAGGAGGAGGACAACCCCAAGGTTGCCGTCCTCGCCTTGACGGCGGATCGTGGCATGGCCGGCGCATACACCTCGTCGATCATCCGTGAGACCGAGGAACTGCTCACGCGACTCGACGACGCCGGCAAGCAGCCGGAACTCTACGTGTATGGCCGGCGCGGCGTGACGTACTACAAGTACCGCAACCGCGCAATCGCCGACACGTGGGAGGGGGATACCGACAAGCCGGGCGTTGAAATCGCCGAGGCCATCTCCAACGCACTGATGACCGCCTACATGAAGCCGGCCAGCCAGGGCGGGGTCTCCGAACTCTACATCGTCTACACCGAGTTCATCAACATGGTGGTGCAGAAGGTGCGCGTGCTGCGTATGCTTCCCGTCGAAGTGGTCGAGGCCAAGGTCGAATCCGGCCCGGGCATGTCGCGCGAGAGCGAGGGCGACAACGCCGCCAGCTCCAAGGTGCGCCCGTTGTACCGCTTCGAGCCCAGCCTGGACAAGGTGATGGATGCCATCCTGCCGAAGTACATCCAGTCGCGTATTCACGAATGCCTGCTGGAGGCGGCCGCGTCCGAGACCGCGAGCAGGCAGAACGCCATGCACACGGCGACGGAGAACGCGCGTAACCTGATCGACTCGCTGACCCGTAAGATGAACGCCTCCCGTCAGGCGTCCATCACCCAGGAACTTACCGAAATCATCGGCAGCGCCGACGCGCTGAACACAAAGGAAGAGTAGGAACGCATATGGCTGACAATCAGACCACAGCGGCTCCCGAGACGGCTGCAGAGCCGATCAATGGACGTGTGACGCGTATCCAGGGTTCGGTTATCGACGTCGAATTCCCGGTGGGCCACCTGCCCGATATCTACAACGCCCTAACCGTCGAGCTGACCAACACCGGCGCTCACGAGGAAGGCGAGACCGCGCACACGATCACGCTTGAGGTCGAGCAGCACCTTGGCGACTCCACCGTGCGCGCCGTGGCCCTGAAGCCCACCGACGGCCTCGTCCGCGGCGCTTCGGTGCACGACACCGGCAGCTCGATTTCCGTGCCCGTCGGCGACGTGACCCTGGGCCACGTGTTCGACGTGACCGGTCATGTGCTGAACAAGAAGGCCGACGAGACCATCAAGGTCACCGAACGCTGGCCCATCCACCGCAAGCCGCCGGCATTCGACCAGCTGGAGTCCAAGACCCAGATGTTCGAAACCGGCATCAAGGTCATCGATCTGCTGACCCCGTACGTGCAGGGCGGCAAGATCGGTCTGTTCGGTGGTGCAGGCGTCGGCAAGACCGTGCTGATTCAGGAGATGATCCAGCGCGTCGCCCAGAACCACGGCGGCGTGTCCGTGTTCGCCGGCGTCGGCGAGCGTACCCGTGAGGGCAACGACCTCATCGGCGAGATGGGCGAGGCCGGCGTTCTGGAGAAGACCGCACTGGTCTTCGGCCAGATGGATGAGCAGCCGGGCACCCGTCTGCGCGTCCCGCTGACCGCACTGACCATGGCCGAGTACTTCCGCGACGTGCAGAACCAGGACGTGCTGTTGTTCATCGACAACATCTTCCGCTTCACGCAGGCCGGCTCCGAGGTCTCCACGCTGCTGGGCCGCATGCCCTCCGCCGTGGGTTACCAGCCGAACCTGGCCGACGAGATGGGCTCCCTCCAGGAGCGCATCACCTCGACCCGAGGCCACTCCATCACCTCGCTGCAGGCCATCTACGTGCCCGCCGACGATTACACCGACCCGGCCCCGGCGACGACCTTCGCCCACCTGGACGCGACCACCGAGCTTTCTCGTGACATCGCATCCAAGGGCATCTACCCGGCCGTCGACCCGCTGAGCTCCACCTCGCGAATCCTTGATCCGCGTTACGTCGGCCAGGCCCACTACGACTGCGCCAACCGCGTCAAGGCCATTCTGCAGCGTAACAAGGAGCTGCAGGACATCATCGCCCTGATTGGTATCGACGAGCTTTCGGAAGAGGACAAGACCACCGTCAACCGCGCCCGCCGCATCGAGCAGTTCCTCGGCCAGAACTTCTACGTGGCCGAGAAATTCACCGGTCGTCCGGGCTCCTACGTGCCGGCCGACGAGACCATCGAGGCCTTCACCCGCATCTGCGACGGCGTTTACGACGACGTCCCGGAGCAGGCGTTCTCCGGCATCGGAGGCATCGATGACCTCGAAAAGAAGTGGCACGATCTGCAGAAGGAACTTGGTGAGTGATGGCTGAATCGTCAAAGGCCCTGATGCAGGTCAACATCGTCGCCGCCGATCACCCGGTGTGGCACGGCACGGCGAAGTCCGTCACCATCCCCGCCTCCGAAGGCGAGATGGGTATTCTGGCCGACCACGAGCCGGTGCTCACGGTGATCAAGGGAGGCACGGTTTCGGTCGTGGATCCCGCAGGCGAGCGCCATGCGTTCGAGGTCAGTGACGGATTCATCTCCTTCGATTTCAACAAGCTCACGGTTGCCGTCGAACGCGGCCGTGACGTGGTCCGCACTGAAGGACCCGGTATCGAATAGCGAGCTCTTCGGCACGGCAGCGGCTGTGCCGTTGCGCTCGCACTGGGCGTCGTCTGCATCCCGCAGGCGGCGCCCTTTTTGCGTTATCTACTCGGTGATCTACTCGGTGTTATCCCCCCCCCCGTCAATGCCCGGCGCACTCCACCATTCCCACCAAAATACGGGTTGAAATAGCCGAAATCCGCAATTCCCCGTGTGAAATCGCCGTTTCCAGATCCAAAAACGGCGATTTCACACGGGGAATTGCTCAAAGCGGCGATTTCAACCCGTATTTTGGCGTTCGATACGCTCGCGCTGTCGGCGCGGCCGTACGGTTCGTGCCTGTTACTGGTCCGAGAGGCGCTCCCTCCCTTCCGCGCGTACTGTACACTGGTGTGACGTGCGCGTTATTGTTGCTGATTGCTCTGCTGAATATTCCGGTCGCCTCAGTGCGTCGCTTCCTCCCGCGAAGCGCGTTCTGCTCATAAAGGCCGACAACAGTCTGCTGATCTTCTCCGAACTCGGCTCATACAAGCCGCTCAACTGGATGGCTGCGCCCTGCACTTTGAAGGACGTCACCCCGGACTCTGTTGAGGACGCGGACGGGCCTGCCCCCGAGCATATCCTTCGCGTCTGCGCCGACAAGACCAGCGACGTCTTGGAAGTCTCCCTGTACCACGTCTACTCCGACACCACCTATGACCTCGGCATCGATCCCGGCCTCATCAAGGACGGCGTCGAAGACCACCTCCAGCGTTATCTCTCCGAACAGATCGACCGCATCGGCCCCGGCTCCAAGCTCATCCGCCGCGAATACCCCACCGCAATCGGCCCCGTCGATATCATGGCCCTCAACGCCGACGGTGAGCACGTCGCCATCGAGATCAAACGCCACGGCGGCATCGACGGCGTCGAGCAGCTCACCCGCTACTGCGAGCTCCTCAACCGCGACCCCCTCCTCGCCCCCGTCCACGGCATCTTCGCCGCCCAGACCATCACCCCTCAGGCCCGCGTCCTCGCCCAGGACCGCGGTTTCGAATGCCTCATCCTCGATTATGACGAGATGAAGGGTAGGGAAGATGATTCCCTTCGCCTCTTCTGAACACGCCTGAACACACCGCGATGGCGCGTTACCTGCGTTGCTCCTCAGTCGCGGTACCTTTGTACCGCTTCCTTCGGTGCGTCTTGGTACCGCGCGCATCGCGGCGTGTTCAGGGGTGTGTTGTGTGGTGGCGCGTTACCTGCGTTGCTCCTCAGTCGCGGTGCGCTCAGGCGGTATGCATGCGGCCCAGGGCGATGGCGGTGCGTAACACGTAGGCCTCGCGCGCGTCGGCGGCGTCCCAGCCGGTGGTTTCGGCGGCCCGCTTCAAACGGTACCGCACCGTGTTCGGGTGTACGCTCAATTCCTTGGCCGTGGTCTCCAACGAGCCGCCGTTGCGCAGGAACGTGGACACGGTCTCCAAAGTAGGATCGTCCGGCCCCGCCGTCTGCAGACTGGCATATACCGTATTCACCAGCTCGTCCACGGCATCCTGATCCCCCAGCAGCGCCCGCTCAGGCAGCACGTCATCGGCACGCATCGGGCGCGGAACCTGCGGCAATGCGGGAGCCGCCGCAATCGCCGAACGGACCGCCTGCACCGTGCGGCAGGCCCCCTCGACACCGCGGCGCAAAGGTCCCAGGCACACCGGCGCTTTCGTCGAGAACGCCGACAGCGTATTGGTGCACGTCACATCGGGCGTCGCCGCCGCACGCGGCATGATCAGCGCCACGCACAGACCGTTCGTCGTCCCCGTCACGCACGGCCCGCCGCCCAGATCATGCACGGTCCTGCGGATCGCGGCCCTTGTGCCCGCCATCGTGTGCAACGGCTTGCCCCCGATGGCAAAGCACAGAAAATCATCCGAAAAATCAAGAATCCCCAGAATCGCCGCGGCACGCTCATCCGCCAACCCATTGACCAGACACGCGAACGCCACCGATTCCAGGCGGGAATCGGCGTCATCCTGAGCGGAACCACTGCTCAGCAGGTCAAGAAAGTCAACGGAACCATGCTCCGTGTCGAAATCGGTCATACCGTCCAGCATAGCCGAACCGTCTGCAAGCGTCACCAGTCGTCACCGGATGTCCGCGTTGCGCCGCGCCCGCTGTGACTCCCGCCAGAACGTGAGCACCACGAATCCGAACACGAACGCCACCGGCAGCATATGCCGCTCGAAATTGTTCGCGGGCGCGGTGATCATCACGCCCATGAGCAGCAGCAGCGGCAGATGCATGACCAGTGTGCGCCACCGGCGAAGCACCACTTCGGCCGCGCCGATCAGCAGCGTCATCATCACATACAGGTTGCCGTGAGCCACCCATCCCAGCACCGGAATCTCACCGAACTGCTTTGCGCCCTCGGCGATGGACTGCCGCCACTCGCTGCACCAGTATTTGATCCACGTGGTCTGGTCTGTCACATAATCGCTGTTCACGTAGTAATCCATCGACACGTACGGCTGATCCATCGGGTTGAAATAGCCGAAGCACTTCGCCAGCAGCGCGTCGATGGCGGTGACGGGATCGGCCTTGACGATCTGCCACCAGGCGCTATTGAACCGGGCCATGTCCTCCTGCGTGACCGACCGCCAGCGGTAGCTCACCTTCTTCGACTGGATACCGGACGACTTCACCGGGTCGGCATCCTGCGGCTGGTAGGCGTCGGCCATCTGATCGAGATTGAAGATCGGCGCGATCTCCTCCCTGGCGGACTGCGGTATGCTGCCCGGATTGCGCTTGGCGATGCGGGCGATCTGCTGCAGCTGGACGCCGTGGCTTTCGATCGGATCGCCGCTGATGATCGCACCGGTGCGGGTCAGCATCACGACGCCGCCATGCAGCACGATGACCGGCAGCAGCAACGCGACGACGTACGCCTTCCAGCGGCGATGGTCGGAAAGCAGCGCAAGAATCAGCTGCAGCACGATGATGTACCAGGCGTACTTCGCGCTCGCCAGCATCACCACGCAGGCCAGGATCAATGCGATAAGGCTGCGACGGCGCAGCCTGACCACCTTGTCGCCCTTGCCTCGCCACGTACGGAACAGCTCGTACCACACGCCGAACGCCCACACGAACGAGAACGCGAACAGAGGCGATTTCGTCAGCGAGATCGTCGAGAACACCGCGAGCGGACAGCATAGGAAGAACAGGATAATCACCAGACGCGAGAACCATCCCGAGGCGCCTTCGGGCAGGCGTCCGTTCCCGGCACATGCCCGCGACGCGAAGCCGGGGGAGGCGTACCCGCGCTCCGGATGCGCGAAATCAAGCATGACCAGTGCCATCGGCCCGCGTTCGGGATGCGTGAAGTCAATGCCGGCGCGGCGCGGCAGCCACGGCAGGTTGAAGAACCGGTTGGCGGTGGCGGCGCAGCAGAACGCGGCGAACAGGAACTGCGCGGATGACAGCACCACGAATCCGACGTCGTTGGAATCGGTGAAATACCGGGAGACCGACAGCACGGCACCATACAGTACCGTCAGCACGATGTTGTGCTGATCGGTCAGGTACGTCGGATTCGACGGCCATATGTAGTGCGCGGTCGGATAGATGTCCATCGGCACGAATGAGAAGAATCCGATATACGGCTGATCCAGGCCGGTCCATTGGTTCCAGGCCCAGCTGAACTCGCGAGCCTGAGAGCGGATGTCGGCGCCGAACGCGGACAGCAGCGTCGTCGGCACCCAAAGCCAGCCGATGAGCAGGATCAGTGCGATTTTCCACCACCGGTCGGTGGCACGTACGCATATCCGGGCGAGGAACCGTCCGGTCCGGCTGACCCACGAGCCGGGAGCGGATGCCAGGAGCCGAGCGGCCGCGCGACGTGCGCCCGCCGGAATCAGGCGCCGTGGATGCAGGCCGTTCTTGCCGCTGGACCAGCCGAACACCGGTATGCCGTTCGCCCAGCGAGTCAGCGCGACCACGGCGGCGAATGGTACAAGGAATCCGACAACGGCAAGCAACCAGTTCACCGCGCCGAAATCCGCGATCGAGGAGTCTGCCCAGTAGAGCGGCCCCACCGCCACGCACAAGGCGATCCACAGGCAGGCCGCGACGGCCAGCGTCCATCGCGCCACGGCCGCGAGACGCGCGAGGGCGGTGCCGGTGGCGCGTCGTGACCTGCCGCCGCTGCCTCCGCGCCCGCCGCGGGCCGGGGTGGCGGCGGAGTGATCCGTGATGTGAGCTGTGGTCATGTCACGGTATTCTACCGATGCGCCTTGAACGGCGGCGATCGTGCCATTGCCGGCATTTGCCGTAGGACGATATCGGGCATAATCTGAAGGCATGTCGGAAACAACAAGGGGAATCATTCCAAACATGCCACGCACCACCGAGGTGGCTGACGATGTGATTGCGGTGGTGGAAACCGCATCGACCAATACGCTGGCGCGGCAGATGCTGCGCGACGGCACCATGGCGCCTCCGGCCGACGGGGGTGCCGGTGTGGCCGTGGTGGCCGCTGATGTGCAGAGCGCGGGCCGCGGCCGGCTGGAACGCACATGGGTGAGTGCTCCCGGCGAATCGATGACCTGCTCGTACATCGCCACGCTGCCGACGGGCGTGATCGTCGACGGCAGTGTAAACGGCTGGCTGACGGTGATCGCCGGGTTTGCCGCGCTGGATGCGCTGCGGGGCGCGCTCGCCGAATGTGGGGTGGCCAGTGAAGATTGCGGTCTGCGGCTCAAGTGGCCGAATGATCTGTTCTGCCAGGGACGCAAGCTGGGCGGCATCCTCACCGAGATGGTGCCGCTGCCCGGGCGCGATGACAGCGCGGCGCTGGTGATCGGCATCGGCATCAACCTCGCGATACCGGCCGACCGGTTGCCCACGGAGCAGTCCACGTCACTGCAACTGCATGTGCAAGGGCTGCCCGATGCCCGGACACTGCGTGATATGATCGCCGCGCATATCGTGCGGTCGCTGAGTTCCCGACTGAGCGGTTTCGTGGCAGACCCGCATGCCGCCGCCGAGCGGCTGCGCGAGGAGACCTCCCGCGTGTGCTGGACGCTGGGACGTCGTGTTGAGGCGCGCTTCACCGATGGTTCGGTGCTGACCGGTACGGCGACGGCGCTGAACGCCGACGCGTCGCTGAGCGTGCGTGACGATGCGGGCGAAAACCATGTCGTGCACACGGCCGACGTCGGCGTATTGCCGCTGTAGTCGCAGCGAACGGTTCTCAATAAGAAAGGTGTGAGCCTGCATCCGTCCGAAATGAACAAAAAATATGGAAGAAGCCCGGAATTCCGGGCTTCTTCCATATGAGCGTTTGTGCGGGAATGTTAGAAATCCTCGCACAAACGCTATTGAGAACCGTTCGCTGCGACAACAGCGACGCGAATCAGAACAGCTTGGCCAGACCGGTCGCCGCGAGCGACGCGACGACGGCCTTGATGACATCGCCGATCACGAAGCCCATCGACGCAATCGCCACGGTCGTGAACGGAACATGCATGACCATGGACTGAATCGTGATGCCGAACAGGTACAGCACCACCAGGTTGCCGGCCAGTGAGGCGCCGAAGTAGCGGACGGCGGTCAGCGCGGCGTGCGGAGCCGAGTCAAGACGCGCCTTGCCGCGCAGCAGGGCGGTGACGATTACGGCCGGCAGAAAGCCGATCAGGAAGCCCGCGCTCGGGCCGAACAGGGCGGCGGTGGAGGCGCCGCCGGCGAACACCGGCAGCCCGGCCGCGCCGGCGGCCAGATACAGCACCACCGCGCTGCCTGCCTGACGCCAGCTGAGCATCAGACCTGCCAGCATCATGACGAAGGTCTGCAGCGTGATCGGCACCGGGGTGCCAGGGATCGAAATCTCACCAGCTGCCGAAGCGAGCCACATGAGGACGGCGAACAGCACCGGCTTGCCGATGGTCGAAGCCAGCATACGGCCGCGCTGGGCGGTGGAAACAGTACGTTCGGACATGAATAACCCCTCTCGATGATGAAAGAACGGACGGCGAGTGTCCCCCCGTTGTCGCCAATGATAGAAAGCCCTCGCCTTAGACGGCCTGTCGGGAACATACAAAAGTCGAGACGGCCTTTTGTGGATGTTCGCCGGTTACGGTGCCGGAACTTACGTGGCCGTTTGTCTTCGCTCTACAAAATATCGCCGCCGTTTTTGTCGAAAACTTGACTCCGCGCTCGCGCGCATACGGCGATAGTGGAATATATGGGAAATATCGTCAAAAAAATACTCGTCGCCAACCGCGGCGAGATCGCGCTGCGCGTGGTGAGAACCGCCCGGGAGATGGGGATTTCCACGGTGGCGGTGTACTCCGAACAGGACCGCAACGCCCAGTACGTCCAGCTGGCCGACGAGTCGTACCTGCTGTCGGGTGATACATACGCGAGCACATACCTCAACGAGGACCTGTTGATCGGCATCCTGCACCGGTCCGGCGCGAACGCCGTGCACCCCGGCTACGGATTCCTCTCCGAGGTGCCGAGCTTCGCCGACAAGGTCGAGAAAGCGGGCGCGATCTGGGTGGGGCCGCATCCGCAGGCGCTGATCGACCTCGGCGACAAGATCACCGCGCGTCGCGTGGCGAAGTCCGCGCAGGTGCCGCCGGTGCCGGGCATCAGTGAGCCGGTGCGCGAGCTGCGCACGCTGCTGGACTTCTCGCACACGTACGGCTACCCGGTGATGATGAAGCGCACCGACGGCGGTGGCGGCCGAGGCATCACCGTCGTGCACGACGATGACGAGATGCGTCGCTTCTACATGAACCATGACGCGATGCAGGGCGGCGACCTGGACGAGTACTTCATCGAGAAGTTCATCGACAAGGCCCGCCACGTGGAGACCCAGTGCGGCCGCGACCGTTTCGGCGACTTCACCGTGTACTCGACGCGTGACTGCTCTGTGCAGCGGCGCAACCAGAAGCTCGTCGAGGAGGCCCCCGCTCCGTTCCTGCCGGACGAGGTCATCAACCAGCTGGAGACGTATTCGCGCAGCCTGTTCAACAAGGTCGACTACATCGGTCTGGGCACGTGCGAGTTCATGGTGACCCCGCATCGCAAGGTGTACTTCCTGGAGGTCAACCCGCGTCTGCAGGTCGAGCACACGGTCAGCGAGGAGGTGTGCGGGCTCGACCTGGTGCGCGAGCAGATCGATATCGCCGACGGCGGCCACCTGACACCGGCCCCCGCGCCGCGCGGCCACAGCTTCGAGCTTCGCATCACCAGCGAGGATCCGGCGACGAACCTGACGCCGTCCTCCGGCACGCTGGAGCGCATCGTCTGGCCGTCCGGCCCCGGCCTGCGCATCGATACTGGCGTGGAGCAGGGAGACACGGTCTCGCCGAAGTTCGATTCGATGATGGGCAAGGTCGTGATCACCGCGCAGAGCCGTGAGGCTGCTGTCGCCCGCGTGCGCCGCGCGCTCGACGAACTCGTGATCGAGGGCGTGCCGACCCCGGTCAGCCTGTTCAAGCAGATCTTCAACGACGATGAGTTCACCGCCGAGCATGGTCATCTCTTCGACGTGAGCACGAAGTGGCTGGAGCGCAAGTACCTCAACCATGAGCCGCAGACCGTGCGCTCGGGACAGCCGGCGTCGCTCAGCGGCGAAGGCCAGGACGCCGGCGCGAAGGCCCCGACGAGCGAAAGCTTCGTCATCGAAGTCGACGACCGCCGCGTCAAGCTCACCGTGCCGACCGACATCGTCAACAACCTCATGGGAGCGGGGCGTTCGCGCGGAGCCAAGCGCCCGTCGCAGCCGCTGCGAGGCCAGGGGCTGCACGCCATCGCGGAGAAGAAGGAGCACAACGACGGCAAGTCCGGCGTCATCGCCTCGCCCATGCAGGCGGTGGTCACGCGCATCAACGTCGCGGAAGGCCAGTCCGTCACCAAGGGCGACCTGCTGGTGGTACTGGAGTCGATGAAGATGGAGAACTACGTGTACGCGCCGGTCAACGGCACGGTCACGAAGATCTTCGTCGCGCCCGCCACCGGCGTCGAGGCCGGCGAGACGCTGGTCGCGATGGACGTCGACGGCGCCAAGGCGCGCGACAAGTCCGGCGCGGTGGATGACGGCGGCAAGTCCGCAAGCACCGCGAAGAGCGGCAAGGAGGGCAAGTGATGACCGATATCATGAACTCGCCGGCCGTGAAACAGGTCATGAAACAACCTGGGCACGTCTCGGCGGACGGCGCCGCACAGGCGCAGGGCGAGCAGCCGATCCGCGCAGCGGTGGTACGCGCGGCGGAACTCGCGCGTGACGCTGAATCCAACGCGCGCACCCGCCAGCACGCCAAGGGCAAGATGACCGCCCGCGAGCGGCTCGGACTGCTGCTCGACACCGGCTCGTTCGAGGAGATCGGCCGGTTCCGCGGCGGCGACATCAACGGCGGCAAGGCCGGTTCGGCCGTCATCACCGGATTCGGTGACGTGTACGGCCGCAAGATCGCCGTCTACGCGCAGGACTTCTCCGTCAGGGGAGGCACGCTGGGTCGTGCCGAAGGCGAGAAGATCTGCCACCTGATGGACATGGCGCTGGACCTGAAGGTGCCGATCGTCGCGATCGTCGACTCCGGCGGCGCCCGCATCCAGGAAGGCGTCGCCGCGCTGACGCAGTACGGCCACATCTTCCGCAAGACCTGCGACGCCAGCGGCTTCGTCCCGCAGATCTCGCTGATCCTGGGTCCGTGCGCCGGCGGCGCCGTGTACTGCCCGGCGCTGACCGACCTGATCGTCATGACCAAGGAGAACTCCGACATGTTCGTCACCGGCCCGGACGTCGTCAAGGCGGCCACCGGTGAGACGATCAGCATGAACGACCTCGGCGGCGGACTCGTGCACAGCACGAAATCCGGCGTGGCGCACTACCTCGGCGAGGACGAGGCCGACGCGATCGACTACGCGCGCACGGTGCTTGCCTACCTGCCGTCGAACAGCGACGCCCAGCCCCCGATGTACGCCTATGCGGCGACTCGCGCGGACCGCGAGACCGCGAAACGCCTTACCGACATCGTGCCGGACAACGACCGCCAGCCGTATGACGTGCTCGACGTGATCCGCTGCATCGTCGACTACGGCGAATTCGTGCAGGTGCACGAGCTGTTCGCCACGTCCGCCGTCGTCGGATTCGCCTGCATCGACGGCCGGCCGATCGGCGTGGTCGCCAACCAGCCGAACGTTCGCGCCGGCATCCTCGACGTGGACGCCTCCGAAAAGGTGGCGCGGTTCGTGCGTCTGTGCGACTCGTTCAACCTGCCGGTCATCACGCTCGTGGACACCCCCGGATACAAGCCGGGCGCCGATCAGGAGCACGCCGGCATCATCCGCCGTGGCGCCAAGGTGATCTACGCTTACGCGAACGCGCAGGTGCCGATGGTCACCGTCGTTCTACGCAAGGCGTTCGGCGGCGCGTACATCGTGATGGGATCCAAGGCGATCGGCGCGGACATGAACTTCGCGTGGCCCAGCTCGCAGATCGCGGTGCTCGGCGCCACCGGCGCGGTGAACATCATCCACCGCAAGGACTTCGTCAAGGCCAAGGAGGCCGGCGAGGACGTCGACGCGCTGCGGGCCAAGCTCGCCGCCGAATACGAGCGCACCACCGTCAACGCGAACCTGTCGCTCGAAATGGGCGAGATCGACGCGATGATCGATCCCGAGCAGACCCGTCAGGCCATCGCCGAATCGCTGCGACTGCTCGCTGACAAGAAGCGCGTGCGCCGCACCACCAAGCATCACGGCAACCAGCCGCTGTAGTCCATCCCGCCGCGGCGGCCACGCCGCGGCACAACAGATTTTGAGCCGATACCGGCAACGGCGGCTCCGCACAATGTCCAAATAAAAGAAGGAACACCAACCCATGTCAGACCCCAATTTCTTTCTCAGTCGGCTCAACGGCGAACCTCATGCGCTCGCTTTCGGCGGACAGTCCACACCCTGGCCGGTTGCGCTCGCTGACCTGACCAATGATCCGGCGCTCGAAGCCACGCTGCGCGGCCATGTCGCCGCGGCGAACACGATGCTCGCCCCCGTGGCCGCCGACCTGCTCGCCACCACCGGACGCGCCGTCGACCTGTTCGGCTTCAAGCCGAACCCGGCACGGCTCGGTGCCGCCGCCGCGGCGACCGTCAGCGTCGAAGGCATCGCGCTCACCCAGCTCGGCGCGCTGATCGACGCCGCCGGTCTCGGCCTTGACGTGGCGAACACCGCCCCCGTCGCCGTGCTCGGCCATTCGCAGGGCGTGCTCGGCGCGCACATGGTCAACGTCATCCGCAAGGCCGGCTCCATCGAGGCCGCGGGCCAGCAGATCGACGAGATCCTGGCCATCGCCGAGCTGATCGGCGTGGCCGGCACCCGCAAGGCGCGTGAGCTCGCGCTCACCGCGCAGCACGCCGGTGCCACTCCGATGCTGTCTGTGCGCGGCGCCACCAAGCGCCAGGTCGAGGTGCTCGCATCCCGCGTGCCGAACCCGCGCGGCCCGATCAGCATCGCCGTCACCAACTCCAGCAACAACCACGTGCTCTCCGGCTACCCGGAGGACCTTGCCGCCTTCGAGGTCGAGGCCGGCAAGGAGCACAAGCGCCAGCAGACACTGCGTGACGAGAAGATCCGCGGCGGCGCGGTGTTCGGGCCCGTCCTCGAATACCTGGAGGTTACGCTGCCGTTCCACTCGCCGCTGATGGCCGATGCCGTCGAGCAGGCCGTGGCCTGGGCGCACGCCTGCGGCTTCAAGGAGACCCGTACGCGCGAGCTGGCCGCCGAAGTGCTGCTCAACCACGTCGATTGGGCGGCCCGCGTCAAGGCGATGCTGGAATCCTGCGATCCGTCCAAGCTGTGGATCGTCGACTTCGGCCCGGGCAACACGCTCGGCAAGCTCATCGGCAACCTGATCCAGGGCACCGGCGTCGGCGTGGTCGAAGCCGCCACGATGGCCGAACGTTCTGCGCTGTCCACCATGGAGGACGAGCCCGTCCGCACCCAGAACTGGAAGACGTTCGCGCCGAAGGTGTTGCACACTCCCGCCGGCGACAAGATCCGCACCAAGTTCACCGACCTGACCGGCAAGCCGCCGGTGCTGCTGCCCGGCATGACCCCGACCACCGTGGATCCCGAGATCGTGGCCGCGGCCGCGAACGCCGGCTATTGGGCCGAGATCGGCGGCGGCGGCCAGGTGACCGCCGACGTGTTCGACCGTCATGTCGCCGAGCTGGAGAACCTGCTCGAAGAAGGCCGCACGGTCGAATTCAACGCGATGTTCATGGATCGCTACCTTTGGAACCTGCAGTTCGGCCCCTCCGGCATCGTGCCGAAGAAGCGCGCGTCCGGCACGCCGATCGACGGCGTGATCGTCTCGGCCGGCATCCCCGAGCTCGACGAGGCCAAGGCGCTCGTCGCCTCCCTGCAGGCGGACGGCCTGCCCTACGTCGGCTTCAAGCCCGGCACCGTCGCGCAGATCCGCCAGGTCGTGGCGATTGCCAAGGCCGTGGCCCCCACGACGATCCTGATGCAGGTCGAAGGCGGTTCGGCCGGCGGCCACCACTCCTGGGAGTCGCTGGACGACCTGCTGACCTCCACATACGCCGAGGTGCGCGCATGCAGCAACCTCGTGCTGGTCGCCGGCGGCGGCATCGGTACGCCGGAGCGCGCGGCCGACTACATCTCCGGCCAGTGGGCGCGCGCCTACGACCTGCCCGACATGCCGGTCGACGGCGTGCTCATCGGCACCGCCGTCATGACCGCCAAGGAGGCCCACACCAGCCCCGCGGTCAAGCAGCTGCTCGTCAAGACGCCCGGCATCACCGACACGTCGGCCGACGCCGACCCGTTCGCGCCCGCCGGCGAGAAGTGGGTGCCGTCCGGCAAGTCGGTCGGCGGAGTCTCCTCCGGCCTGAGCCACCTTCACGCCGACATCTACGAGGTCGAGAACGCCTCCGCCGCCTGCGGCCGTCTGCTGGTGCGCGTCATGAAGCACCCCGAAGAGCTGGAAAGCCGCCGCGACGAGATCATCAAGGCGCTCGACGCCACCGCCAAGCCGTACTTCGGCGACCTCGCCTCGATGACCTACGTCGAGTGGGCCGAGCGTTTCGTCGACCTGGTGTTCCCCGTGGTCGACCCGACGTATTCGCTGCGCTTCCTGCACCTGCTGCAGCGCATCGAAGCCCGTGTGTGCGGTCAGGAATCCGGCGAGTTCACCTCGCTGTTCGCCGGCGTGGACGATGTCGCCTCCGATCCGAAGGCCGCCATCGCCAAGCTGGAAGCCGCCTACCCGCAGGTTGCCGAAATCCACGTGACCCCGGCCGATGTGGCTTGGTTCCCGGTACTCGTGAGCGAATATCCCAAGCCCATGCCGTTCGTGCCGGTCATCGACAATGACCTGCTGCGCCGGTGGGGCCAGGATCAGCTGTGGCAGTCCGAGGACGCCCGCTATTCCGCCGATTCCGTGCGCGTGATTCCCGGCCCGATCTCCGTGGCCGGCATCACCACCGTCGACGAGCCCGTCGCCCACATCCTCGGCCGTTTCGAGGCCGCGGCCCTGGAGCGCACCCGCGAACTGCAGTCCGGTGCCTCCACCGACGCCTACAGCGAGCTCGACGGCGCCGAGAGCGCCGAAGCGTTCATCCGCACCTGCCCGAACATCTCCTGGGTCGGCCACCTGACCACGAACCCGGCATACGGCACGCAGGTCGGCGACGCCAACTATGAGATCATCGACCGCGGCGCTTCCGAGCAGGGCGAGGAATACGACCTCGACATCCATCTCGACACGTACTGGGACAACGATCCGGACGGTGGCGTCTCCAAGCACGCCGTGCGCGACATCGTCATCCCGTTGACGCTGCGCGGCACCGAAACCGGCCTGCTGCCGGTCGTCAACCGCGAGCGCCTGGTCGGCAACGTCTACGCGATGCTCGCCGCCACCGCAGGCATCGGCAACACCGCCATCACCGGCGACAAGCTGACCGACATGCCGAAGATCACCCCGTCCGACGACAAGGCCGCCTACCCGTTCGGCACCGCGTCAGCCACCTACACGCTGTCCGCCAACCTCGGCTACGACCACGAGGCGGCCACCGGCGGCGCGCTGCCGCAGGACCTCGCGCCCTCGCGCATAGCCCCCGACGCGCTGGTCGGCCCGGCATGGCCGGCGATCTACGCGGCGCTCGGCTCCGTGTACGTCAAGGGCTACCCGGTCATCGAGGGACTGCTCAACGCGGTGCATCTCGACCACCTCATCGAGCTTGAGGAGACCGAGGACGAGCTGCTGAAGCACGTCGACGAGACCATCACGCTCACCAGCTGGGCCGAGGACTACTTCGAGTCCGCGTCCGGCCGCGTCGTGACCATCCACGTGCTGCACACCGCCGCCGACGGCACCGTGCTCGCCCGCGAGACCGAGCGCTTCGCCATTCGCGGCCGCGTCTACTCCGACGCGCTGCCGGCCGACGCCCCCGAATACGGTGGTGCCCTCGAAGCCAAGCAGGAGGACGGCTCCGCCGCAGCCACGGTGCAGGCCACGCCTCGCCGTCTGCTGCGCCGCGTCACCGTCACCGCGCCCGATGACATGACTGCATTCGCGCGTACCTCCGGCGACTTCAATCCGATCCACACCTCCACGCGCGGCGCCCGCATCTCCGGGCTCGCCGCCCCGCTGGTGCACGGCATGTGGCTGTCCGCCACCGCCCAGCACGCCGTCCAGGCGCTGGACGACAAGGGGGCTCACTACGAGATCGCAGGCTGGACCTACAACATGTACGGCATGGTGCAGCTCGACGACAAGGTGGAGATCTCCATCGAGCGCGTCGGCAAGGTCGAGCACGGCGGCATGGCATTCGAAGTGACCTGCCGCATCGACGGTCAGCTGGTCTCGCGCGGCACTGCGCTGGTCCGCGCGCCGAAGTCCGCGTTCGTCTACCCCGGCCAGGGCATCCAGAAACAGGGCATGGTGCTTGACGAGCGTGCCAAGTCGCCCGCCGCCCGCAGCGTGTGGGAGCGCGCCGACAAGCTGACCCGCTCCAAGCTGGGCTTCTCGATCCTCGCGGTCGTGCGCGACAACCCGAAGGAGCTCACCGCCAACGGCGTGACCTACCGTCACCCGGACGGCCTGCTCAACCTCACCCAGTTCACGCAGGTGGCGCTCGCCACGGTGGCCTACGCCCAGACCGCGCGTCTGCGCGAGGCCGGCTCCGACATCTGGCCGGCGTACTTCGCGGGCCACTCGCTCGGCGAGTACAACGCGCTGTCCGCGTTCGCCGACATCATCCCGCTGGAGACCGAGCTGGAACTGGTGTTCCACCGCGGCTCCACCATGCACCACCTGATCGAGCGCGACGCCCAGGGCCGCTCGAACTACCGCATGGGCGCGCTGCGTCCGAACCAGTTCGGCGTCAACGACGCGCACGTCAAGGAATACGTCGAGTCCGTCGCCAAGGCGTCCGGCGAGTTTCTGGAGATCGTGAACTACAACCTCGCCGGCCAGCAGTACGCGATCGCCGGCACGATCGCCGGCCTGAAGTACCTGCAGGCCGACGCGTCCCGCCGCGCCAAGGAATATGGCGGCAAGCCGCCGTTCATGCTGGTGCCGGGCATTGACGTGCCGTTCCACTCCACGCTGCTTCGCAAGGGCGTGCCGGAGTTCCGCGACAAGCTCGACGCGCTGCTGCCGCAGTACATCGACTACCGTGGCCGTCTGGTCGACCGTTACATCCCGAACCTGGTGGCGTCCCCGTTCGAGATGACGAAGGAATTCGCCGCCAAGATCCTCGAAGTCGTGCCGTCCGAGCGCATCAAGGCCGCTCTGGATGACCCGGCAGTGTGGGACTCCTACGCCGCCGACGACCAGAAGCTCGGCCGTCTGCTGCTCACCGAACTGCTGTCGTGGCAGTTCGCGTCCCCCGTGCGCTGGATCGAGACCCAGGCGCTGCTGTTCAACCCCGCCAACCGCGGTGGTCTCGGCGTGGAGGAGTACGTGGAGGTCGGTCTCGGCAACTCGCCGACGCTCGCCAATCTCGGCTCCAAGACGCTGCGACTGCCCGATTTCTCGGGTTGTGACGTGACCGTGTACAACGTCGGCCGCGATGAGGGCCGTGTGTACATGACCGACTCTGATTCGCTGGTGCCGGACGATGAGCCGGAGGAGACCGAGACCGCGGCGCCCGCTGCTGCCCCGGCTCCGGCTGCGCCCGCTGCCGCCGCGCCCGCCTCGGCTCCGGCAGTCGTCGCCGCGCCGTCCGCCGCTCAGGTCGGTTCCGCCGTCGCCGAACTCGGTTCCGCCGTCAGCGGCCCGGTCGACGACCTGCCGTTCAAGGCGTCCGACGCCATCGGTGTGCTCATGGCTTACTCCACAAAGATCCGCCTCGACCAAATCGGCGCGAACGACACGACCGACACGCTGACCAATGGCGTGTCGTCCCGCCGCAACCAGCTGCTGATGGATATCAGCTCCGAGCTGGGTGTGGCCAGTGTGGATGGCGCCGCAGAGGCGACGCTCACCCAGCTTGCACAGCTCGTCAACAAGGTCGCCCCGAACTACAAGGCGTTCGGCCCGGTACTGTCTGATGCGATCCGTGACCGCCTGCGCGCGCTGTTCGGTGCCGCCGGCGTCAAGCCCGCGCACATCCGCGAACGCGTGACCAACGTGTGGCAGCTCGGCGAAGGCTGGGTTGCCGCCGTGACCGCGACCCTGCTGCTCGACACCCGCGAGGGTGCCAGCTCGCGTGGCGGTGATCTGGCCAAGCTGCCCACCGGCGCCGCCGCCAATGCGGCCGCCGCCGATCAGCTCATCGACGATGCGGTGACCCTGGTCGGGCAGACCAAGGGCGTGGCTGTCTCCAAGCCGAGCGCCGGCGGCGCAGCCGGCGGTGCCGTGGTGGATTCCGCGGCGCTCGACGCCTTCGCGGAGAAGGTCACCGGTGCCAACGGCGTGCTCGCCTCCACCGCCCGTTACGTGCTCAACGAACTGGGCGTGACGGCTCCGGCCGCCGAACCCGGCGAGGACGAGAACGCGGCCGTCGTGGCCGCCGTCGACGCCGAGCTCGGCTCCGACTGGCCCAAGCAGGTCGAGCCGCGCTTCGACTCCCGCAAGGCCATCCTCTTCGATGACCGCTGGGCATCCGCGCGCGAAGACCTGGCTCGCCTGTTCTACAACGGCGACCAGTCTGTCGAGTCCCTGAGCTTTGTCGGCGCCGGCAAGGACGTCGCCGACCAGGCCAAGTGGTTCGCGTCCAAGAGCCATGGACGGCTCGCCGACACCTTCGACCGCATCGCCACCGAGGCCCTCGAATCGGTCGCCGACGTGCCTGACGCATCCCGCTTCGCGAATGACATCGCAGTGGTGACCGGCGTGGCTCCGAACTCGATCGCCGCGCAGGTCGTCAACGGCCTGCTGGCCGGCGGCGCGACCGTCATCGCCACCTCGCACAGCTTCCGTCCGTCCGTCAAGGCGTGGGCGAAGCAAACCTACCGCGAGCACGCGGTGGGCGGCGCCAAGCTGTGGCTGGTTCCCGCGAACCTGTCCAGCTACCGCGACGTGGACGAACTGGTCCAGTGGATCGGCAACGTGCAGAAGAAGACCTCCGGTGCGACCACCACGATCCTGAAGCCCGCATACGAGCCGACGCTGTTCTTCCCGTTCGCCGCCCCGCCGGTGCATGGCACGTTGACCGACTCCGGCGAACTGTTCGAGTCCCAGGCGCGACTGATGCTGTGGGGCGTGGAACGCGCGATCGCCGGCCTATCCGCCATCGGCGCCGACACCGACGTGCAGCACAAGCTGCATGTGGTGCTGCCCGGCTCCCCGAACCGCGGCATCTTCGGCGGCGACGGCGCGTACGGCGAGGTCAAGAGCGCGTTTGACGCGATCGTCAACCGCGCCCATGCCGAAAAGGTATGGTCGTCCCGTGTCACCTTCGCCCACCCGAAGATTGGCTGGGTGCGCGGCACCGGCCTGATGGGCGGCAACGACCCGCTGGTCGAGGTCGTCGAACGCCACGGCATCCACACGTACTCCACCGAACAGATCGCCGTGAAGCTGCTCGACCTGTGCACCGCGGAATACCGCGCGGAAGCAGTCGAGCATCCGCTCGACGTGGACCTGACCGGCGGGCTCGGCAACGCCCCGATCGATATCAAGGCGCTGCGCGCCGAGGCGATGGCCGACGCAGAGAAGGCCGCGGCCTCCGCACAGCAGTCGGACGACGACTCCACCTCCGCGAAGACCGCCGCATCCGGCCTGAGCATCAAGGCGCTGCCCAGCCCGCACGTGCCGCAGCAGGCGCCGGTCGACCTGGCCGACTGGCAGAACGTCACCGCCAAGCCCGAGGACGAGATCGTCATCGTCTCCATCGGCGAGCTGGGCCCGTGGGGCTCCGGCCGCACCCGCTTCGAGGCGGAGCTCGGAATCCACTCCGACGGCAGCGTCGACCTGTCCGCCGGCGCGGTGCTCGAACTCGCGTGGAACATGGGTCTGGTCGAATGGCAGGACAGTCCGAAGCCGGGTTGGTACGACACCGACGGCAACCTCGTGCCCGAAGAGGACATCGCCGAACGCTACCATGACGATGTCGTGGCCCGCTCCGGCATCCGTCCGTTCGATGAAGGCATGGGCAACGACTACAAGGACGGCGCCGACGAAGAGGAGACCGAGGTCTTCCTCGACCACGACGTCACCTTCTCCGTGCCCACCGAGGACATCGCCAAGGAATACGTCAAGATGGACGAGGCGCACACCTCCATCGCGGCCGACCCGGAGTCGGGCGAATGGAACGTCACCCGTCACGCCGGTTCGATGATTCGCGTGCCGCGTCGCGCCACGATGACGCGCACGGTCGGCGGCCAGTTCCCGAAGGGCTTCGACCCGCTCAAATGGGGCATCCCGGCCTCGATGGTCGGCGACGTCGACAAGATCGCGCTGTGGAACATCGTCACCACCGTGGACGCCTACCTGTCCGCCGGCTTCACGCCGACCGAGGTGCTGCAGGCCATCCATCCCTCGATGGTGGCGAGCACGCAGGGAACCGGCTTCGGCGGCATGATGTCGATGCGCAAGCTGTACCTTGACCGCTTCCTCAACCATGAGATCCCGACCGATATCCTGCAGGAGGCCCTGCCGAACGTGGTGGCCGCGCATGTGATGCAGTCCTACGTCGGCGGCTACGGCAACATGATCCAGCCGGTCTCCGCCTGCGCCACCGCCGCGGTGTCGCTGGAGGAGGGCGCCGACAAGATCGCCCTCGGCAAGGCCGACTTCGTGGTCACCGGCGCGATTGACGACATCGGCGTGGAATCCGTGATCGGCTTCGGCAACATGAACGCCACCGCCAACTCGGAGGAGATGTACGCGAAGGGCATCGACGCGCGCTTCTTCTCGCGTGCGAACGACCGTCGCCGCGGCGGCTTCCTGGAGTCCCAGGGCGGCGGCACGATCCTGCTGACGCGCGGTGACATCGCGCTTCGCATGGGTCTGCCGGTCGCCGGCGTAGTCGGCTTCATCCACTCGTACGCGGATGGCGCGCACACCTCGATCCCGGCCCCGGGCCTCGGCGCCCTGGCAGCTGGCCTCGGCGGCCGCGACTCGAAACTCGTGCACGATCTGGCCGCGCTCGGCGTCACCCCGGACGACATCGCCGTGGTCTCCAAGCACGACACGTCCACCAACGCGAACGACCCGAACGAGTCCGAGCTGCACAACACGCTGGCGCACGCCATCGGCCGCACGAACGGCAACCCGCTGTTCGTGATCTCCCAGAAGACGCTCACCGGCCACGCGAAGGGCGGCGCCTGCATCTTCCAGGTCAACGGCCTGACGCAGCTGTTCAAGTCCGGCGTGATCCCGGCCAACGCCTCGCTCGACTGCGTGGACCCGAAGCTGGAGCGCGACGACCACATGGTGTGGCTCACCAAGCCGCTGCACGTCGGCCGCGTCAAGGCCGGCCTCGCCACCTCGCTCGGCTTCGGCCACGTGAGCGGTTTCGCCGCGATCGTGAACCCGGGCGCCTTCGAGGCGGCCGTGGCACACACCGCGGGTGAGGACGCACTGAACGCCTGGCGCGAGCGTGCGAACGCCCGTCTGGCTGCCGGCCAGCGTCACCTTGAGGAAGGCATGATGGGTCGCGCGGCGCTCTACGAGCCGATCGACAACCGTCGCTTCCGCGAGGACGGCACCAAGCTCGCCGACGGCAATCGTTACAACGGCCACGAAGTCGAAAAGGCCATGCTGTTGAATCCTGACGCCCGCCTCGGTCAGTCCGGCTTCTTCGAAGCCTGATCTGCCGAGTCGTTCGCTAGGATTCCCTCGCGGGCGCAGGTAGCGCGCCCGCTCGCTTCGCCTACGGGGAGTTCACTGGACTCCCCGTTTGACGGCTCAGCCTGACGCCCGCCTCGGTCAGTCCGGCTTCTTCGAAGCCTGATCTGCCGAGTCACATCTGACTGCTGAATGATGGGCCCGCACGTTTCCGCGTGCGGGCCCATTTTGCGTCCGTAAGTGCGCGCCGAAACGACGTGTCCGCGCACATAGCGACGCAAACCAGCCCATTTGCGTCCTTAATGCGCACACTTGTCGTTTCGGCGCGCACTTAGGGACGCAAAGCGACCCGGACCCGTCATACACTGGAACAGGTCTCTCGGAAAGGTGGCGCGGTATGTCGGTTCTCGGTCTCGGGCACGATGTCGTCGATGTCTCGGCGTTCGCCGAACAGCTTGCGGAACCGGGTTCGCGCATGCGAGGGCTGTTCTCTGTGCGCGAGGTGAGGCAGGCCGGCGAGTGGGCCAGACGCAAGAACGATGACGAGTCCACCCACTTGGCGGCGAAGTGGGCCGGCAAGGAAGCGGTGCTGAAAGCCTGGTGCGACGCGCTCGGTGACATGCCGAACCCGTATACCATCGAGAATTTCCCGTGGAACGGCATTGAAATCGTGGATGATTCGCGCGGCCGACCGTGCGTTGCGTTGCGGCCGGACGTCGAGCGGAAGCTGCGTGCGTCGCTGCCCCCCGCAGCCTCCAGGAACTCCGATGAAATGTCGGGCGCGCCCGGGTTGGTCAGGATGGGGCCTGCGGTCATGCGGATGCCGATCGTGACTCCGGTGAGCACGGGTTCCGCGCCGGCTGCGGCGTCGAGCGCATCGGTTTCCTTGGTTTTTCGGTGGCATGTCTCGCTGAGCCATGATGGCGGTATCGCCTCGGCCGTCGCCATGTTGACCGTGTGACGGTGGTTTTCGGCAGTCATGACGCCGCTATACAGACAGTTCTCAGACTCTTTGAAGACGACGCTCGAAATAAGCGTGCGTCATAGGTATGTATGCAGGCGGATATCCGTTGAGGCGTCCGCAGGCATCGGCTGGCGAGTGTACGCCATCCATGTCGGGGCAGAATCCGGCATCGGGCTCGTCGGCTGTTTACGGCCCGCTGGTGCGAGGCTCGGGCAAGACTCCTGGGAGACGCACCAGCGGGTCGTATCGTATGCGGCCGACGCTTGTGTGACGATACATCCGTTTTGACGCTGCCATATCTTCCGGCGTACAGTATCATCATGATTGCCTTATACAAAGTCGCAGCGCCGCGACTTGACCGGACTGCGAAAGCGGCGGACGAGGTGGCCGCCTATGAACGCATCGATTCCACCCATGCGAAGGCACGCCGACTCATCGAGCGGGGGAGGTTCGCGCGCAACGATGACGGCGGCATCGCCATCACCGTGGTCGCCGCCGGTGCCATGGACGACGCCCGAGGACGGCTCGGCCGGCCGTGGGCATGCGTTCCCGGGCACTCGTTCGCCATATCGTTCATCGTGACCATCCCCGAATCGGTGGCGACCGATGACGCGGTCAACGGCTGGATGTCGATGATTGCCGGCCTGGCCACTCTGGACGCCATCGAAGGAACCCTGGACGAGTGCGGCGCGGTCCCGTTCGACCCCGAATGCGGGTTCCATCTCAAATGGCCGAACGACATTTACTGCCATGGACTCAAGCTCGGCAGCACGTTCACCCAGGTCGCCTCGCCGCCCGACCGGCACGGTGACGTCGCCGTGATCTTCAGCGTGGGCGTCAACCTGTCGGTGCCCGCGGATCGTTTGCCGACGCCGGAATCCACGTCGCTGCGGATGCACGTCGCACCGCTGCCGCCGACCGCGGAACTGATTGACATGATCGCGGCGCGCCTGGTCGCTTCACTGCGCACCCGTCTGGAGGCGTTCGTGCAGATGCCGCTCATCCAGAGTTCCCGGTTGCGCTCCGAGATGCGCCACGTCTGCTGGATGATGGGGCGGCAGATCGACGCGCAGCTCATCGACGGCCGGACGATCGCCGGCAAGGTGGTATCGCTCAACGATGACGCTTCGATCAGCGTGCGCACGGCATCAGGGGAGACGGAGAGGCTGAGCACCGGCGATATCGGTCTCATGGTGTGACGCCTGTTCCGGCGGTCCTGTTTTGACGGTCCCGTTCCGCATGGACACGGGAGTTGCCAAAGCGTCGGCGATGTGTATAATAGCTCAAGTCGCCAAAAGCGACATTTTCGCGGATGTAGCTCAATGGTAGAGCCTCAGTCTTCCAAACTGATTACGCGGGTTCGATTCCCGTCATCCGCTCCACTGCCACTTCACCGGCAAGTCCGGCCGTCCAATCGCGTTTGACGTGATTCGATAGTAAAACTAGCATGACTAATCGGAACGGTTGAGAGAACGCGTCGTCGATGACGACTGCCACGAGAAGCTGAAATATGGATCGCGGCATCTGGCGAAAACCCGCGGGAACGCAATCGTTTCGCCGCACGCCAGATATACCGTAGCGACGAGGACAGGCCCACCGGGATGTGGGCTTGGTCATGTGATGAGGCATATGCGCGGGCGGTGCACAGTATCACAAGAACAGATAAGGAAACAAATGCGAGCGAATGGTAATTCCACGCATGAGATTCTAGGCAAAATCGTGACGGCCATCGCGTCGATCGCCATGACCGCGGCGTTCGCGGTTCCGGCCATGGCGGCCAGCGACAGCGGCACGGCGGCCGACTCCGGCACGACCCAACAGTCGGGCCAGTACAAGATCTACCCCCAGCCGCAGAACACCGAGTACGGCGACGGCAGTCTGATTCTGCGCGACAAGGCGAACACCGTCGTGGAACCGGGAATCGATTCCGCCACCAAGGCCCGTCTGAACGAGGCCCTGAAGCTCAAGGGCATCGAGACCACCGCGGCCGACGCCGTGCCCGAAACCGCGTACCAGCTCAACGTGCTGGTCGGCATCAACGGATCCAACGGCGTGGTCGACAAGTACGCCAAGCAGCTGATCGCCGACGGCACCCTGAAGGTGGACGACAGCACGTTCTCCAAGAACGACTCCTATGTGCTTGCCGTCCGTCAGGGCAACGCGAAGACGCCCGACACGATCCTCGTGCTCGGCCGCGACACCGATTCCGCGTTCTACGGCCTGACTACCCTGTACCAGATCTTCCAGCAGCTGCCGGGCCGCGCCGTCAGCAACCTGACCTTCAGCGACTGGGCCGACGTCAAGTCCCGCGGCTTCATCGAAGGCTATTACGGCAGCCCGTGGAGCACCAAGGACCGCGTGAACCTGATGACCTGGGGCGGCTACTACAAGATGAACACCTACGTGTACGCCCCCAAGGACGATCCGCTGCACCGCAACAACTGGCGCGGCCTGTACACCGAAGACCAGATCGAGAACGAGATCAAGCCGCAGGCCGAGGCCGGCAACAAGTCGAAGGTGCGTTTCGTTTACGCGCTCGCGCCGTTCCATAACGACGGCGAGGCTAGGGGCAAGCACTTCCGCTTCGACACCGAGGAGCACTACCAGAAGGACCTCAAGGAACTCAAGGCCAAGTACATGCAGACCATTGACGCCGGCGTACGCCAGATCGCACTGCTCGCCGACGACTCCACCGACTGGGGTGCGCAGTACGGCAACGACAACACCTACGTGCGCGTGCTGAAGGACCTGACCGACTGGATCCACGAGCTGCAGCAGGAGAAGAACGACGATGGCACCGCGAAGTACGAGGGCCTCAAGGACACGATCCTCTACTGCCCGGCCCTGTACAGCTACACCGGAGCCGGTGACGCCTGGTACAAGAACATCCCGTCCAACGTGCAGATCGTCATGACCGGCGGCCGCACCTTCGGCGTGGCCAGCAAGGACTTCGCCGACACGTTCACCAAGAACACCGGTCGCGCCCCGTTCATGTGGATCAACTGGCCGTGCTCCGACATGAACCGCAACACCGCCTACCAGTACCTGGTCATGGGAGGCCAGAACAACTTCCTCAAGCCCGGCGCCACATACGGCACCTACGACGGCATCATGCTCAACCCGATGCAGCAGTCCGAGCCGAGCAAGCAGGGCATCTTCATGGCCGCCGACTACAGCTGGAACCTGTGGCAGAGCGAAAAGGACGGACAACAGTCCTGGGAGGACTCCTTCAGCTACATCGACCACAACTCGCCGATCGCGTCCAAGGGCTCCCGTGGCCTGCGTGACCTCGCCATGAACATGCGCATCCTCAACGACGGCGGCATCGACGGCGCGCACAAGGATGCCGAGTATGACGCCATCAACAAGTGGTGGATCAACAATGAGTCCGTCGACTACACCGGCAAGCTCGACGTCAAGGGCGTCCTGACCGAACTCAAGGGCAAGCTGGACGGCGGCACCGCCACCGCGGCCGACTTCAGCCAGGCGCTCACCGTCTACACCACGCTGCAGCGCGCCGCGAAGAACTACCGCGCGAACCCCGGCGACAAGAACATGTTCGACCAGATCGAACCGTGGATCAGCTACTGGGACGACCTGACCGCCTCCGCCATCGACTACATCACCGCCGCCAAGCAGGCGCTCGCGGGTGACACCGAGGCCGCGAAGGCGACCTACGCAACCGCGAAGGCCGCTTTCGCCAAGTCCGACACGCATACGATCGCCGATTACTACCAGCGCAACAAGCCCGCCCGCGGCGGCCTGGTCATCGTGCGCCCGACCGTGCAGGCGCTCGATTCCTTCGTCAAGGTCAAGACCAGCGGCAGCGTCACCCCGACGCCCTCCGACGCCACGGTCAGCACGAACGGCGTGGGCGCCGCGGCATGGCATGAGAACGTCGATCCTAAGGCCGTCATCGACGGTGACGACAGCACGTTCTTCTGGATGCAGTCCGCCGGCTGCGACTGCGTCAAGGCCAACGCCACCCTCACCGTCACCTACGCCGAGGCCCGCAAGGCCAAGGAGTTCCGCTTCATCCAGGCGGAAAAGGGCGGTGACACGATCGTCAACGGCAAGATCGAATACCAGGATGCAGATGGCAACTGGACCAAGATCGGCGACGTGAACGGCGACCAGAAGCAGATCTTCACGCTGGACTCCGCCGCGACCGTCAAGGCCGTGCGCATCACCAACCTGGCCCAGACCTCCAAGTGGTGGAAGGTGTACGACCTGTCCGCCACCAAGATCGACGAACCCGGTACGGTGACCAAGGACGCGCTGAACGCCAAGGTCGCCGAAGCCGAGAAGGTCGACTCCGCCGACTGGACCAAGTCGAGCCGCGAGGCTCTCGCCGACGCGATTGCCGCCGCCAAGGCCGTCGCTGCCGACCAGGACGCCACGCAGGCCAAGGTCGACGCCGCCGTCGCCGCGCTCGAATCGGCGATGAAGGGTGTCGAACGGTACACGGCGAAGACCGCCGACCAGCTGAAGGCCGAGCACGTCTCCAACGACAATGCCACCTACACCGAGGCGAGCTACAACAAGTACCAGTCCGCGTACGACGACTTCGCCGCCGCGCTGGCCAACGCCGACGATCTGGCGAAGGCCGACGGCGAGGCGCTGGAAGCGGCCTACACCGCCGCGAAGTCCGCGTTGCGCTACGACCAGTCCGCACGCGACTACGCGCAGCTCGCGCTGAACGACGCCGAGCCTTACGTGGGCAAGGCCTCCGAGTACACCAAGGACAGCTATGCCAAGTTCACCGTCGCGTATGAGGCCCTGAGCAAGCAGCTGAAGGCCGACCCGAACGGTGAGGACGATCCCGCCACCTACACCGCGCTGCGCGCTGCGCTCGACAAGGCCATCAAGGGCCTGGTCAAGAGCGACGGCACCGAGCCGGAGCGGCCTGGCGAGAAGCCCGGCGAGAACAAGCCTGGCGAGAAGCCGGGTGTCAACAAGCCCGGCGCCGACGGCAAGCTGTCCAACACGGGCGCCGACGTCTTCGGTCTCATCGCCGCAATGACGATGTTGGCCGCGGCGGGCGTGACGATGGCCTGCCTGCGCAAGCGGATCGGCTGATTCGGCATGAGTCCGGGCGGTCGCCCTCGCTCGTGAGAGCCGGGGCGTCGGCCCGGACGACGCTGGCAATTACGGGCTGAAATGGCCGGAATCCAAGATTCCCCGTACGAAATGGTACGTTTCGCGGTGCCGAAACGGCGATATTGTACGGTGAATCCCGGATTCCGTCTATTTCAGCCCGTATTGTCGTGCATGGAAGTCAGTAAAGAACATATGGCGAGCGAGGCGAACATGGCGGACGAAACCAATAACAACGAGGCGACGGAACTGGTCGGTGACCACGTCGAAACCGTTGACGTTTCCAAGCATCCGGACCCATCCATCCCGGTGACCGACCTGTCTCTGGCCGATATCGAGCGGCGACAGTCGCACCCGGTGCCATGGGCGGTGTTCATCGTGGCGGTGCTGGCCGCCATCATCGCGCCGTACTGGCTCGGACGCTCCCTGGCGGTCGGCCACACGCAATGGCTGATCACCCATCTGAACCTGTTCACCCCGCGCGGCGTGGCCTTCGTGTCGTGGACCGTGACGCTGACAACGTTCACCGGACTCGGTCTCGCCGTGGTGGAGTCGCGCAACTGGCTGTGCCGCATCGTGTTCGTGGTCGGGCTGGCCGCCGAACAGTTCATCGCCGGCCTGAGCCTGCTCAAACTGAATTTCTGGTACTCCACGTACGTGGTGTACGGCGACTCCGCGCAGCTGCCGAATGCGGCGAATCTGGGAATCATCGCGGCCGGGGTCGGCGTGGCGGTGTATGCGGTCGTGTGGGTCGGCCTGCTGATCCTCATCAAGAAGGACTCTCCGCTGAACGTGCTGACGCGCAGCTGGGCTTCGTTCATCCTGTTCTTCGCCATCGAGACCGCGGCGCTGCTCATTGTGCTGTTCGGCGGATTGCTGACGGCGGTGTGAGACCCTGCCGCGAAAGGCCGGAAGTAGTCCGACCCCTTTCCTATACTATCCCATTGGCGTGTTTCGCCCGCGGATAGAGAGCGCACCGGCATAAAGCCGGGTGCACCGCGCAGCAACCATAAGGAGGATGCCGTGGCACTTACGGCTGAAGAAAAGCAGGAAATCATCACCAAGTACGCGACGCACGAAGGCGACACGGGTTCCCCCGAGGTCCAGGTCGCGCTGCTGAGCAAGCGTATCGCCGACCTGACCGAGCACCTGAAGGAGCACAAGCACGATCACCACTCCCGTCGTGGTCTGCTGCTCATGGTCGGTGACCGTCGTCGTATGCTTGATTACCTCAAGCGCGTCGACATCAACCGTTACCGTTCCCTGATTGAGCGTCTCGGTCTCCGTCGATAAGAGAACTTTCGCCCGGGCATTCCTTGCTCGGGCGTTTTGCATATCGGCATGTGGATGAGGATGTTGCGAATTCGCGGATGACATACTGTGGCCCGGCGGTTGAGGGCCGATGATGAAGAAGAATCTGGAATGAACGGGTGCGGTCCGGGACGGGCCGCGTCAATGAGAAAAGCCGACAAGCTTGAACAAATCGGGATTTCGGCGTCTCGATGTGGATTACAGATATCAGCAGACAATAGAACAAAAAAAGGAGGAACCCTATGGAGGGTCCCGAAATCAAGGCCGTGGAGGCCGTTATTGACAATGGTTCGTTCGGAAAACGAACCCTGCGCTTCGAGACGGGTCGTCTCGCACAGCAGGCGGATGGCGCGGTGGCAGCCTATCTTGACGATGATTCGATGATTCTGTCCACCACCACCGCCGGTTCCAGCCCGAAGGAGAACTACGACTTCTTCCCGCTGACCGTCGACGTGGAGGAGAAGATGTACGCCGCGGGCAAGATCCCGGGCTCGTTCTTCCGCCGTGAAGGCCGCCCGAGCTCCGAGGCGATCCTGGCGTGCCGTATCATCGACCGTCCGCTGCGCCCGCTGTTCCCGCACACGCTGCGCAACGAAGTGCAGGTCGTGGAGACCGTGCTGTCCATCGATCCCGACGACGCCTACGACGTCATCGCCCTGAACGCGGCCTCCGCTTCGACGATGATCTCCGGCCTGCCGTTCGAAGGCCCGGTCTCCGGCGTGCGTCTGGCGCTGATCGACGGCCAGTGGGTCGCTTTCCCGCGCTGGAGCGAGCGTGAGCGCGCCGTGTTCGAGATCGTGGTCGCCGGCCGTGTCATCGAGAACGGTGACGTCGCCATCGCCATGATCGAAGCTGGTGCCGGCAAGAACGCCTGGCACCTCATCTACGACGAGGGCCAGATCAAGCCGGACGAGGAAGTCGTCGCGCAGGGTCTCGAAGCCGCCAAGCCGTTCATCAAGGTGATCTGTGAAGCCCAGAACGAGCTCAAGGAGAAGGCAGCCAAGGAGACCAAGGACTTCCAGCTGTTCCCCGAGTACACCGACGAGCTGTACGCCCGCATCGACGAGATCGCCCACGAGGACCTCAACGAGGCGCTGTCCATCGCGGAGAAGCTGCCGCGCCAGGACCGCATCCACGAGATCAAGGAGCATGTGCGTGAGGTGCTCGCGAACGAGTTCACCGACATGGACGATGCCGAGAAGGAGAAGGAACTCGGCAACGCGTTCAAGGAGCTGCAGCGCCAGATCGTGCGCCGCCGCATCCTCACCGAGGACTACCGCATCGACGGCCGTGGCCTGCGCGACATCCGCACCCTGTCCGCCGAGGTGGATATCGTGCCGCGCGTGCACGGCTCCGCCCTGTTCCAGCGCGGCGAGACCCAGATCCTGGGCGTCACCACGCTGAACATGCTCAAGATGGAGCAGCAGATCGACGCGCTTTCCGGCCCGCAGTCCAAGCGCTACATGCACAACTACGAGATGCCGCCGTACTCCACCGGTGAGACCGGCCGCGTCGGCTCCCCGAAGCGCCGCGAGATCGGCCACGGCGCCCTCGCCGAGAAGGCCATCGTGCCGGTGCTGCCAAGCCGCGAGGAGTTCCCGTACGCCATCCGTCAGGTCTCCGAGGCCATCGGTTCCAACGGTTCCACCTCGATGGGCTCCGTGTGCGCCTCCACGCTGTCGCTGCTCGCCGCCGGCGTGCCGCTGAAGGCCCCGGTCGCGGGTATCGCGATGGGTCTGGTCTCCGGTGACGTCGATGGCCAGCACGTCTTCAAGACGCTCACCGACATCCTGGGCGCCGAGGACGCGTTCGGCGACATGGACTTCAAGGTCGCCGGCACCTCCGAGTTCATCACCGCCCTGCAGCTCGACACCAAGCTTGACGGCATTCCGGCCGATATCCTGGCTGGTGCCCTGCAGCAGGCTCACGAGGCCCGCACCACGATCCTCGACCTCATCAACGAGTGCATCGACGGCCCGGCCGAGATGAGCGAGTACGCCCCGCGCATCATCACCACCACCGTTCCGGTCGACAAGATCGGCGAGATTATCGGGCCGAAGGGCAAGATGATCAACCAGATCCAGGAGGACACCGGCGCCGAGATCGCCATCGAGGATGACGGTACCGTGTTCATCTCCTCCGAAGGCGGCGAAGCGGCCGAGAAGGCCAAGGCCATCATCGACCAGATCGCCAACCCGCACGTGCCGGAAGCCGGCGAGACCTACAACGGCAAGGTCGTCAAGACCACGTCGTTCGGCGCGTTCGTCAACCTCACCCCGGGCACCGACGGCCTGCTGCACATCTCGCAGATCCGCAACCTCGCCAACGGCGAGCGCATCGACGCCGTCGAGGATGTGCTCAAGGAAGGCGACACCGTCGAGGTCGTCGTGCAGGGCGTGGATGACCGCGGCAAGATCTCGCTCGCCATCCCCGGTTTCGAGGACCAGGAGAACAACGCCGGCCGTGGTCGTCGTGACGACCGTGGCGACCGTGGTGACCGCCGCGGAGGCCCGCGTCGCCGTTCCGACCGCGATGACCGCCGTGACGACCGCGACTACGACGACCGTCCGCGTCGCTCCTCCCGCCGTGACGACCGCGATGACGATTTCGACGATCGCCCGCGCCGTCGTCGTTCCGACCGCGACTACGACGACCGTGACGACCGCGGCTATGACCGCGATGACCGTCCGCGTCGCCGTTCCGACCGTGACGACCGCGATTACGATCGCGACGACCGCCGTGGCGGCCGTTCCGATGATCGCCGTGGTGGCCGTCGTGGCGGTTACGATCGCAACCCGCGTTACGCGACCGACGAGAACTACGACGAGTACCGCGCCGACCGCGTGGAGCGCTCCGAGCGTCCGCGCCGCCGCGTGCGTCGCGACTTCGATCCGTTCGAGAACTGATCTCTTGCGGCATGGCCGTTCGCGCTAACGGCTCGACGTCCGAGAACCGGCGTCCTCTGAGCCAACGCGGGTAGCCTGCGCCTCACTTACGGGGAGCCCCATCACGGGGCTCCCCGTTTTTGTGTTTTCTGTGCCGCGCGCCCATCCTGCACGCCAAATTACGGGTTGAAATTGTCGTTATTCGCAATTCCCCGTGTCAAATCGCCGCTTTCGGGCCCTAAAACGGCGATTTCGCACGGGGAATCACAGATATCGACAATTTCAACCCGTAATTTGGGGATGATCCGGCCTGGCGGGGCATTCGCCACGGTAAGTGAGGCGGCACCGTTTCCGGATGTGGCCTGCGGCAAAGGCCGCATGCCCCTTGTGTGGCCTCAGCCCGCGAATCCGAGAACCGTGGTCTCGCGGCGGGTGAATCTCGGCGGCGTGCGTTCTACGCCGGGCTCGAATTCCTTGCCTTCGATCTGCTCGATGGCGACTTCGACCGCCCTCGCCGATCAGCCCGATGTCCTTGCCGGGGGTGACGCCGGTGAGCAGCATCATCTGCTCTATCCACGCCAGCGTCCGCGGCGAGCGGGTGTAAATGCACACGCCGTTGCCCTTCCACTCCGGGAACTTCCCTGTCAGCGGCTCGAACGATTGCCAGCGCGTGTCCTTCGCCTCGAACCGCTCCAGCTGTATCCCATGCCGTTCGGCGCATATGACGCTCTCCCGGTCGAAGATGTTGATGAACGGAAACTCGTGGTCGCCGCGCGGCACGATGGGCAGGCCGAGTTTCATTGCGGATTTCAGACGCCCGTCATGATGCCGGATGTCCAGCATGATGAATGCGTCGACGAGGTTGCCTTTGCCCAGCCGACGCATGTCGGCGAGGTCTTCGGTCGTGCCGGTCGATGACATCAGGATGAGGTCGTAGCCGTGTTCCTTCGCGGTGGCGCGGATGGCCCGCAGGATGGGGAACAGCTCCGCGCCTTGCGTGGTCTCCGTGGTTTCGGTGAGCAGACCGATGATGTACGAGCGGTTGCTGATCATGGCCCGGGCGTGCGCGTCGGGCACGTAGCCGAGCTCCCGCATCGCCTTCTCGACTTTGTCCCGCGTCTTCTGCGAGATCGGCCGGTTGCCGCTCATGACATACGACACGGTGCTCTGCGCGACGCCGGCGAGGGCGGCCACGTCCTTTGATGATACCGTGCGGAGTGAAGGACATGGACGGCGACACGGTGACGTATCATTTCACATAGTCATGCTTCAATGGCGGCAACAACGATACGAAGGAGTGCACATGGGGTGGATCATTCTGGCGATAGTCATCGTCGTCATCATTGCGCTGGTGCTGTGGGCGGTCGGTGCCTACAACGCGCTGGTCGCGCTGCGCAATCGCGTGAAGAACGGCTGGGCACAGATCGACGTGCAGCTCAAGCAGCGCGCCGACCTGATACCGAACCTGGTCGAAACGGTCAAGGGGTACGCCGGGCATGAATCCTCCGTGCTGACCCAGGTGACCCAGGCGCGCGCCGGAGCCGCTGCGGCCGCGGCGAACCCGAACGCGACCACCGTCGAGCGTGCCACCGCCGAAAACGCGCTGTCCCGCGCGCTGTTCAACCTGCAGGCGACCATGGAGGCGTACCCGCAGCTGCAGGCGAACCAGAACTTCATGGATCTGCAGGCGCAGCTCAAGGACCTGGAGACGAAGATCGCCTACGCGCGGCAGTTCTACAACGATGTGGTGCTCAAGTACAACACCAAGATCGAGACGGTGCCGAGCAACATCATCGCCGGCATGTTCCACTTCGAGCAGGAACAGTACTTCCAGGCCGACGAGGGATCCCGCCAGGTGCCGCAGGTGCGTTTCTGACGCCCGACGCCCGACGTCACCGACCGCCGGAACCATCGCCGCTGCTGATCATTGGAGATCGCCATGAACCTGAAACGTCTGCTCCGCTCGCTGGCAACGGCGTTGGCCGGCACACTCGTCGTCTTCGCCATCGTCATCGGCGCCGGCCTGATGCTGAGCGGAAGCTCGCCCGACCTGAGCTACCGCACGCTGGACTATGACGTCGCGGTTCAGGCCGATGGCAGCCTGAAGGTTACCCAGCACATCGACATGAAGCTCCGCGCGCGCGACGGCGACACACCATGGCGGCAGCTGTACCAGAAGTACACGCTGCGAGAGGACGGCCTGACCAACATCACCGACATCAGCGTGCGCAACGTCACCGCCGGCGAAAACTATGAGCAGGGCGCGCTGGCATCGCCGGCCGACCATTCCGATACGTCATGGGACCGCGAATACGCCGGGCACTGGTACATCGCGGACGTGACCGACGGGGCCGAGAACCCCCAGCCGTTCGATCCCGCCAAGGACGGGTACGAGATCAGCGACAACACGACCTCGCGGCGGTCGAAAGACGTGGAGATCGGCTGGAACATCCCCGCGACCAAAAAAGCCAGCAGTCTCAAGTTCGACGTGACGATGACGCTCCACGGCGGCACCACGCTCTACAAGGACGTGGCATCGTGGCAGTGGGAGCCGTTCGGCGACAGCAACCTGATCCCCATCGGCAAGGTCACCGGAATTGTGCGCTTCCCCGACGGCATCGACGCCTCCACCAGCTGGGCATGGCTGCACTACGCCGGCGTCTCCGAAACCTCCCGGATGGACGACGGCTCGCTGCGTTTCAGCGCGTCCGATGTTCGCGCCGGGCAGTATCTCGACGTGGTGGCGGCCTACGACGCCTCCGCCGTCAAGCCTCCGTCCGGATGGCGGCAGGGCGATGCCGCGTGGGTGCGCCAGCAGACCGGCCGCACGTACCTGCCGAAGCTGAAGCAATCCGAAGACCAGCAGGAAATCGCGTGGCGGCAACAGCAGGCCGGACCGGCCCGCGTGCGCGTGGCCTTGTGGATCGCAGTAGTCCTCGCCGGATTGGCGCTGTTCGCCATCGGCATGGTCGCGGCGGTGCGCAGCTATCGCGAATCCCAATACCACGGCGACATCGAATACTGGCGTGAGCCGCCGGACATGAGCCCTGCCTCGGCCGCGAAGATGGCGGATGTCATGGGACTGTCCAAGGGCAGTGTCGACTCGCTGCAGATGACGGCGACGATGCTGTCGCTCGCCTCGAAGAAGGCGATCGCCATCTATCCGGGTCCGTCGAGCCTGTACCGGGGCGTCGACATGAGCAATGCCGACAACGTGCGTCTGGCCGGCATGATTGGCGCCGACGAGGGCAAGGCGAAGTCGCTGGGCAAGACGATGACCATAGTGCTGCTGCCGGCGGGATTCGACAAGGACGCGAAGCGGGAGCTCAACCTGAGCCAGAGCGAGCGTGCCGCGCTGAGCCTGATGCAGAAGGTCTCCAAGCGCGTCGGCTCTCCCGTGTTCGATCTGGACGGCATGAAGCGGCATTGCGAGGACTGGAAGAACGGGTACAAGGCGCTGAACCTGTTCACCGAAGCGTGCTCGTCCGAGTTCGCGATGCTCGGAGCGACGCGCAACGGCGGCACGCTGGCCAGCTGGATGGGCGGCCTCGGCGCCGCGCTGGCGCTGGTCTCCGGCATCATCGCGGTGTTCGGCGGTAATATCGCACTGGCGCTGATCATTTCCGCACCGATCATGATGCTGTCGATCGTCGTGTGCTCATATGCTGCGTCCAGTGCGCTGACGTCTTCCGGCCAACGGTATGCGGGACAGGTGCAGGGACTGTACCGGTATCTGCAGGATTTCAGCAATTTCAGTGACCGCGGGGTGGCCGACATGGTGCTGTGGGACCGGTATCTGGTGTATGCCGCGGCGTTCGGCATTTCGGACCGCGTGATGGCGGAGTTCGCCAAGGCGTACCCGCAGGTGACCGATCCGCAATGGCTGGACGCGCATGGCGCCGGCTCGCTGCTGTACTGGAGCTACCGCCCGTACGGGTATGGCTATATGGGCGGTCCGACCGCCGGGGCGGGTGCCGGCGGCGTCGGCGGTGGTTTCGACCCGGCGTCGTTCAGCGCGAACTTCGGTGACTTCGGCGCGCAGCTGAATGCCGGTTTCTCCGAGATCGGCTCCGTCATCCACGCGGCGACGTCCGGTGATGGCGGTTTCGGCGGTATCTCGGGCGGTTCGTTCTCGGGCGGCGGCGGTTTCGGGGGCTCCTCCGGCGGCATTGGCGGCGGATCTTTCGGAGGCCGCTGAAGTCACGCTCTCAAAACTCGCAGATAGAGGGGCTTCTCGACTGAAAATCCCCTCTATCTGCGAGTTTTGAGAGCGCAACCTCAGCTAAGCGCGTGGTCGATGTCGCGAATCAGGTCGTCCGTATCCTCCAGACCGACGGCGAGACGGAAGAAACCCTGATGGAACTCGGGCGGATACAGGTACTGCCGTTCGTCGTCTTCGCCCAGAAACACGATGAGGCTTTCGTCATGGCCGAGCGACACCGCCGACGTGATGACGTTGAGTTTGCTGACGAAACGGTTGTGTCCGCCATGGTCGGTGTTCAGTCCGAACGCGAGTACCCCGCCGAAACCGGCGTCCGGGCGGGCGAGCTGGCTGGCGGCGAATGCGTGATGCGGGTGCGATTCGAGCCCCGGATACGCCACGAATCGCACCTGCGGCAGTGATTGCAGGTGTTCGGCGATGGCCTGGGCCGAGGCGTTGTGCTGCCTCATGCGCAGCGGCAGCGTGACCGAGCCGCGGTTGATGAGCCATGCGTTGAACGGCGAATTGAACGTATTGTCCACCGACAGCGGCGCGCCGGTCGTGTCGGAGAAGATCGCGTGGTCGCCGCGGTTCAGCACGGTCGTGAACGTGGCCGCCAGCGCCGCCACTCCGCTGGCGAACGCCTACGCGCGTAACCGGTGCGATTCCAACGGTTGATAGCCCCTCATGCAAAGAACCGTCGCGCTGAGGGGCGCAGGGGTACCGTTCAAAGCGTCACTGTGTGAGGCCACCGTCACTGTGTGTGCCCTCTCACAGTGACGGTGTTGCTAGAGCCCAGTATTTGCAACGGTTTTCAGGGTACCGTCACGCTGTGCGCCCTCGCACGGTGACGCAATTTCAGCCACCGTGCGAGGGCACACATCCGTCAGAAGTCCCAGTCCTCGTCGTCGGTCTCCTCGGCCTTGCCCATCACGTAGGACGAGCCGGAGCCGGAGAAGAAGTCGTGGTTCTCGTCGGCGTTCGGCGACAGCGCCGCCAGAATCGCCGGGTTCACGTCGCACGCCTCGGCCGGGAACAGCGCCGGATACCCGAGGTTCATCAGGGCCTTGTTGCCGTTGTAGCGCAGGAACTTCTCCACGTCGTCGGTCAGTCCCACACGCTCGTACAGCGACTCGGTGTATTCCACCTCGTTGTCGTACAGCTCGTTGAGCAGGTTGTACGTGTACTCGCGCATCTCCTCGCGCTTCGCGTCGCTCACCCGCTCAAGCCCGCGCTGATACTTGTAGCCTATGTAATACCCGTGCACGGCCTCGTCGCGGATGATCAGACGGATCACGTCGGCCGTGTTCGTCAGCTTCGCGTGCGCCGAGAAATACATCGGCAGGTAGAAGCCGGAGTAGAAGAGGAACGATTCGAGCAGCGTGGAGGCGACCTTGCGCTTCAACGGACTGTCACCCTCGTAGTAGTCGAGCACGATTTCGGCCTTCTTCTGCAGGAACTCGTTGCGCTCGCTCCAGTCGAACGCCGTGTCGATCTCCTTGGTGGAGCACAGCGTCGAGAAGATGCTCGAATAGCTTTTGGCGTGCACGGACTCCATGAACGCGATGTTCGTGTACACGGCCTCCTCGTGCGGGGTGAGCGCGTCGGGAATCAGCGAGACCGCGCCGACCGTGCCCTGAATCGTGTCGAGTAGCGTGAGTCCGGTGAACACGTGCATGGTGAGCGTGTGCTCGTCGTCACTCATCTTCTGCCAGCTGGGGATGTCGTTGGAGACGGGGACCTTCTCGGGCAGCCAGAAGTTGCCGGTCAGGCGGTCCCATACTTCGAGGTCCTTCTCGTCCTCCAGACGGTTCCAGTTGATCGCGGAGACGCGGTCGATGAGCTTGAGCGGTTTGCGCGGTACGGAGATTGGTGCCATGGTTGTCTGTCTTTCGTTGTTGGGGTGGTCTGTTACGTTCTTTCGGATTACTCGATCTCGTCGTCGGCGGGTTTGTCTTCAAACTCCTCCGGCGCGGTCAGACGGAGTATGAGCCGGTAGATCATTGGCGACATGTGGGTTCCTTGAGTTGCGGGCGTGCGCAGGGCTGTGGGGGGGGTCGGTGGATGACGTGTGTGGAGACCGCCGTCTGAGGCCGAAGGCGTACGAAGGTACGTCGAGCGCCGAAGAAAAGCGGTATGCGCATACATCATCCATCGATTCCTCAGAGTGTGCAGGAGACGCAGCCTTGCACCTCGGTCCCTTCCAGCGCCTGCTGGCGGATGCGGATGTAGTAGAGGGTCTTGATGCCCTTGCGCCAGGCGTAGATCTGGGCCTTGTTGAGGTCGCGGGTGGTGGCGGTGTCGGGGAAGAACAGCGTGAGCGAGAGTCCCTGGTCCACATGCTGCGTGGCTTCGGCGTAGGTGTCGACGATGGCCTTCCAACCGATTTCGTAGGCGTCCTTGTAGTATTCGAGGTTCTCGTTGGTCATGTAGGCGGCCGGGTAGTAGACGCGCCCGAGCTTGCCTTCCTTGCGGATCTCGATCTTGGAGGCGATCGGGTGGATCGACGAGGTGGAATGGTTGATGTACGAGATCGAGCCGGTGGGCGGCACGGCCTGCAGGTTCTGGTTGTAGATGCCGTCGCGCAGGATGTCGTCGCGCAGCTCGGCCCAGTCGGCCTCGGTCGGGATCGCGACGCCGAAACGCTCGAACAGGGCGCGCACGAGTTCGGTGCGCGGGGCGAGGGAGCGGCGGCCGTCGGTGTACTTGTCGAAATAATTGCCCTCGCCGGCCGGCTTGGCGTACGCCGAATCGGCGAAACCGCGGAACGCCGTGCCGTGCTCGACGGCCAGCGCGTGCGAGGCGCGGTAGGCGTGGTAGGCGACCGTCATGAAATACATGTCGGTGAAGTCGAGCGCTTCCTCGGAACCATACTGGATGCCCTCGCGGGCGAGGAAACCGTGCAGGTTCATCTGTCCCAGGCCGATCGCGTGCCCTTCATCGTTCGCGCGGCGGATCGAGGGCACCGCGTCGATGCGCGTGTGTTCGGACACCGACGTCAGGGCGCGAATCGCCGTCTCGACGGTGCCGGCCAGGCCCGCGTCCATCGCCTTGGCGATGTTCAGCGAGCCGAGGTTGCAGGACACGTCGCGCCCGACGTGCGAGTAGGTCAGGTCCTCGTTGTAGGAGCTCGCCTCCTGCACCTGCAGGATTTCGGAGCACAGGTTCGACATCGTGATGCGCCCGGCGATCGGGTTCGCGCGGTTCACCGTGTCCTCGAACACGATGTACGGGTAGCCGGATTCGAACTGGATTTCGGCCAGCGTCGTGAAGAACTCGCGCGCGTCGATATAGGTTTTCCTGATGCGGTCGTCGGCCACCATCTCGTCGTAATGCTCGGTGACGGAAATGTCGGCGAACGGCTTGCCGTACACGCGCTCCGCGTCATACGGGCTGAACAGCGCCATCTTGGCCTTCTTCTTGGCCAGCTCGAACGTGACGTCCGGGATTACGACGCCCAACGCCAGTGATTTGATGCGAATCTTCTCGTCGGCGTTCTCGCGCTTCGTGTCGAGGAAGCGCAAGATGTCCGGATGATGCGCATTGAGGTACACCGCGCCGGCACCCTGCCTCGCGCCAAGCTGGTTCGCGTACGAGAACGAGTCCTCCAGCAGCTTCATGACCGGGATCACGCCGCTCGACTGGTTCTCGATGTGCTTGATCGGGGCGCCGAGCTCGCGAAGATTGCTGAGCAGCAGCGCCACGCCGCCGCCGCGCTTCGACAGCTGCAGGGCCGCGTTGATGCCGCGCGAGATCGACTCCATGCTGTCTTCGATGCGCACGAGGAAGCAGCTGACCGCCTCGCCGCGCTGTGCCTTGCCGAGGTTCAGGAACGTCGGCGTGGCCGGCTGGAACGCGCCGGAGAGCATCTCGTCGAGGTATTCGACGGCCCGCTGCTCGCTGCCGGCCGCCAATTCGAGCGCGACCGCCGCGCAACGCTGCGGGAAGTCCTCCAGATACAGTTTGCCGTCGAACGTCTTCAGCGCGTATGACGTGTAGAACTTGAACGCGCCCAGGAACGTGCCGAACTCGAATCCGGAGGATTCGGCGTGCGCGTAGAAGCCGTCCAGGAACTCGGGGGAGTAGCGTTCGAACACCGCCGGGGCGTAATACTGGTGGTCGATCAGGTAGCGCAGGCGCTCGCCGGTGGATTCGAAGCGCTTCGTGTTCGCGGCCACGTGGCCGGTGACGTATTCGCGTTCGGCGGCCTTGTCCTTGCCGAACTGGATGCGCCCATCGGCGTCGTACAGGTTCAGCATCGCGTTGAGCGCATGGTAGTCGTGCGCCGGATCGTACTGCTCGACAGTGGTGTCGGTGGTGTTGTCGAGCGGCAGCTCGGTGTCGGTGAAGTCAGTCATGAGTATAGTTTTCCCTTGGAGTAACTGGAATAACGGTGATTGTGGCGCGTTCAGCCGCGGTGGTCCCGGAAGAAGCGCACGAGTCCATCGCGCACCTTGCGCGTGTCTTCGCGCGTGCCCATAAGCTCGAAACGGTAGAGGAACGGCACACGGCATTTCGCGGCGATGATGTCACCTGCCGCGCAGTATGCGGTGCCGAAATTGGTGTTGCCGGACGCGACCACGCCGCGGATCCACGCGCGGTTCGCGGGATTGTTGAGGAAGCGCTTCACTTGCGGCGGCACGGCCTTTTTCGCGTCGCCGCCGCCGTAGGTCGGCACCATCAGCACGTACGGCTCGCGCACGTTGAGCGGCGCCGAGCCCGGCTTGAGGGGGATGCGGTACACGGCGATGCCGATGCCGCTCAGCTGGCAGGATTCGATGAACCGGGCCGTGTTCTCGGAGGCGGAGGAGAAGTACACGACTGCGCCGATGTGCTCGACCGTGTTGCCGGCCGGCTGCTCGGGGGTGCTGGGCGTGGTGCTGTCGGCGGCGGGGATGGCGTGCGCGGCGGTCAGGTCGATCGGGGTGCTGCGCGGATGAGGCTGGGGCGTGCCGGGGG